>Ga0214919_10001543_pt1 | contig 37451 bp, 45 predicted proteins | sample LL1503_MetaG_FD_177994 | JGI IMG/M metagenome (GOLD analysis project Ga0214919, IMG submission 177994) | Freshwater microbial communities from Lake Lanier, Atlanta, Georgia, United States - LL-1503 | ecosystem: Environmental > Aquatic > Freshwater > Lake | place: USA: Georgia | collected...
GGAGGCATTCTAAATATATAAAATATATTAGAATAGCACGTAGGATGGGAAAACGTAGTATGCGTTTTAGATCTAGGGAAAGTTTTATAACAAGGCTTACAAGGCTTATTTTATTTGGATTTTTTATATATATACTAATACTTCTATTAAGGCGTTAAAATAATATTAATCTTCCGACCAATGATCCTGTGAACATCTCATATACCAATCAATCGTAGATTTTAGACCTATATCAAAATCTACTTTTTCATTCCAACCTAAATCAATAAGTTTTTTATTGGACACACTATATCTTAAATCATTAAAAAGACGATCATCTACATACTTTATGTAAGGTTCTATAGTATCAACACCTTTCATAGATTGTACAATCTTTTGCACTATACCTAATACATTAAACTCATTTTTTGAACCAATATTATATATTTCTCCTATAACACCTTTAAACAATATTGTTTCAATTGCACTAGAAACATCATCCACATGTATAAAATTTCTTACTGTATTGCCTAATCCATGCACTGTAAATGGCTTTCCTTCCTTTACACATTTTATACATTTTGGTATAAGTTTCTCTGGATATTGTCTTGGTCCATAGACATTATTTCCCCGTGTAATAATAATTGGTAAACCAAAAGAATGGTAATAGGAAAACACTAAATGTTCTGCACTTGCCTTTGTTGCAGCATAAGGATTTGTTGGTTTTAAAATAGAAGTTTCATGACATTCATCACCATCTAACTCTACTTCACCATACACTTCATCAGTACTAATATGAATAAATTTGTTTAGCTTACCATACACTCTACAACATTCTAGCAATGTATGTGTTCCCAATACATTATCTTGTGTAAACTGAATAGAATTTCCAAATGAGTTATCTACATGCGTTTGTGCAGCGCAGTGTATTACTGTATCTACCTTATGTAGATGTAGAATATATTGAATCATATCTGCATTACGTATATCACACTTGTAAAAATGATAATTATTATTATTTACTTCTACATTCTTCAATGATGAACAATAATCAAGTCTATCAATATTTATAAATGTTATATCAGTGTATTTACCACATAAATAGTTTAATACATTGGATGCAATAAAACCACATGCGCCAGTTATTAATACTACCTTTACCATCTTGTATTTTTATATACGAAAGGTTTAAATAGAAGACACTACTAATTATAGAATGGCTATTGTATTACTATTAGGTTCTAATGGATGGATTGGTAAGCAATTAATACCACTAATTAAGTCTAGAAAAGATGTAGTAAAGTTATATGAATCATTTGTTAGAGTAGATAATATAGAAAAACTTTCAGAACTAATTAATGTATTGAAGCCAACTCATATTATTTCTACAATTGGACGAACACATGGAGTAATTGATGGTGTAACAATCCCAACAATAGATTATTTAGAGCATGAAGGAAAGTTAAGAGAGAATATACGTGATAATTTATTTTCTCCAGTAACTCTTGCAAAGGTATGCAGTGATCGTAATATACATTTAACATATTTAGGAACTGGATGTATTTTTGAATATGACACAGTTCATACAGATGGATTTAGTGAATCCTCAAAACCCAACTTTTTTGGTTCTTCTTATAGTATTGTAAAAGGCTTTACAGACCAGCTAATGACATTATATAAGGATAATGTATTAAATGTGCGTATTCGTATGCCTATAACTGCAGAATCTAACTCACGCGATTTTATTACAAAAATCGTAAGCTATGAAAAGATATGTAGTATAGAAAATTCAATGACTGTACTTGATGATTTGCTGCCAATTATGGTGGATATGGCTCTTAAGAAACGTGTTGGAACAATAAATCTTACAAACCCTGGAACAATAAGTCATGAAAAAATTCTAGAAATGTATAAAACAATTATTGATCCATCTAAGACATGGAAGACAATGACATATGCAGAACAATCACTCCTATTAAAATCAAAAAGGTCAAATAATGCTCTTAATACTTCAAAACTAGTTTCAATGTATCCTGACGTACCTCATATTGAGGATGCAGTATACAAAGCTCTTAAAAAAAGAGCATTAATATTTACTTCATTGTAGTGATAGTTTATACACGTATTTCATTCATATGTGTATGATGTAATGGATTATTATGCACTACTTCTGGACTACTAACATAGATATTAACCTGTTGTTTTACTTTCTTAGCTTTAAATGCTAAAACCAATGATCCTACAATCATTAGTATTGGTATAATAAATATGAATGAAAGTAATAATTTATTATTTGACTGATTTGATTGATTTGATTGATTTGATTGATTTGATTGATTTGATTGATCTGTATATTTTGATGAGTTTAATGTAGATGTGGTAGAAATACTAGGGGTAATAGAACTGCTAGGACTACTTGAAAAGCTAGGACTACTTGAAAAGCTAGGACTACTTGAAAATGACTTAGAAGCACTAGAGCTATAAGACCATCTAGGACTATTGGAAGAAGTACAACTGTTAGATCGTGTTGCACTATTAGAACCAGTAGAGTTATAAGACCATCTAGGACTGTTAGAACTTGTAGGGCTTATTGAAACTGTAGGACTACTATATGCTGTAGGGCTTATTGAAACTGTAGGAGTGCTTGAACTTGTAGGGCTTATTGAAACTGTAGAACTACTAGAAACTGTAGAACTACTAGAAACTGTAGAACTACTAGAAACTGTAGAACTACTAGAAACTGTAGAACTACTAGAAACTGTAGAACTACTAGAAACTGTAGGACTACTAGAAACTGTAGGACTACTAGAAACTGTAGGACTACTCGAAACTGTAGGAGTGCTAGAAACTGTAGGACTACTAGAAACTGTAGAACTACTAGAAACTGTAGAACTACTAGAAACTGTAGGCCTACTAGAAACTGTAGGAGTGCTATAGGCTGTAGGACTATTTGATCCAGATAATGATACTGATCCAGATAATGATACTGATCCAGATAATGATACTGATCCAGATAATGATACTGATCCAGATACTGATCCAGATACTGAACCAATTAGACTATTTGAATATGATGAGGTTGGTTCATAAGATTCTTCAACACTTGGACTTATATCTTGTCCGTATGCATACACTAAGGCAGATAGAAATGTTGCAAGTGCAATCTTCATTTTAATATACTAATTATATAATATAGTAAAAAATCAATTTTTTTAAAACTTATAAAGAACTTGATATGCATGCATTAATATCTCTGTTGGATGTAGAGCCACTACACACATACCCTTTCCAGGAAATACATTGGTTCTAGTGTAAAAAGAAGTAGCTCCATTTAAATATGCAATATCATTTGGTGTATCATCAATTAATAATAATGTATCTTTACCTATCGCTGGCTTAATTGCTGCGTATTCTTTTAATCCATGAATTGCTGCATCTTCAGGATTTTCCCATACTACATCCCAACTATCAAGATATATAAGATCTACTTTTATTTTATGTGTAGATACCCAGCTAGATAAAAATTCTACACTATCCATAGTTACAAGAGTAGTATTGGGACCCATGTAAGGTTCTGCAGCTCTTTTAGTATCTGGATTAATATCAACAGACCATAGATGCCCTCCATATGCAGATACATATTTGTCAAATAAATATGTACTTAATGTTCCCCACGCAGCTGTTCCAGTTTCAATAATATGCAACGGAGGATTACCTCTACGTTCAATCTCTATAAACAATCTTTTAAATGTTGGATAGCACACATGCTCCTTTGTATTACCATACATTGAAAAATGTGCTTCAAATAATTCCATTTATATTTATAAAACTCTTTTTTCTTTTAAACTAGATATATTTAACAAGAATTCCACTTCTAGTATCATAAATCGCAAGATGATAATTATCACACCAAGAAACAACACTGTTTGGATATTTTTTCTGAAAACATGAAATGAGATCAGACACTAATGTTCCATCTGGAATTGTGTTAGTTCCGCTAAAATCAAAGAAACATTCTTTCTCTGATACATAGTGTCTCCAGCGAGCATCCATAATTCTTTCGACACATAATGTTAGTGAATCCATATTTTATATAAATATATATTTATAAAATAATTAAATTTTTTAAATATCTTATGATAAGAGAAGAAGATTATTAGAAATATCTACAACTTGCTCTACTTCACTTACTGTTAGTAACGGAGTTGGTAGTGGACTGTGGGGAGGGTATGGTGGAGTATTAGGTTCATATTGATTGATTTTAACATTATTTAACTGAGTACATATATCTTCTAGACTGGTCTTTGTATCTTTACGTTCAGGAGCCCTCTTTTTTTGAAACAAAAAAGGAAATTCTCGTTTTGTTCCTCGTTCAAAGGGAGACTGCTTTCGTTGAAGTTCTTCACTACTCCATCGTCTAAAATTATAACGATTTGAATCTAGTAATGCTTCTTCTTCTTCTTCTGTAAGAATTTTACAATCACTATTCATACTATCTTAATACTTATGTATGTTTTAAATCCATAAAAATGAATTAATTAAAACACAATAATAGATAGATATGTACAAACTTGTTATTGTTGAATCTCCCGCAAAATGTGCTAAGATCCAAGGATTTTTAGGTGCCGGATGGAAGGTATTAGCATCAATGGGGCACATCCGTGCATTAAAAGATGATCTAAATGCTTTAGACATTGACAAAGGATTTACAGCAACATATGAGTTTATGCATTCAAAAGCAAAAACGATTGCACAGTTAAAAGAAGCTGCAAAAGCTGCAAGTATAATTTATTTAGCAAGTGATGATGATCGAGAAGGAGAAGCTATATCGTATAGTATTGCGATTGCATTAAAATTAGATGTATCTAAGAATCCACGAATTGTGTTTCACGAGATTACTGCGGAAGCAATAACAAAAGCCCTAAAGAATCCTACTACAATTAATATGCAGCGAGTATATTCACAACAAGGGCGATCCGTATTAGATCTTATGGTTGGCTATAGTATATCACCATTGTTATGGAAACATGTAGGTAAAGGCTTGAGTGCAGGACGTTGTCAGACACCAGCACTTCGTATTATTGTAGAGCGAGATATACAAATTAAAAATTTTAAGCAAGAATTCTCTTGGAAAATTAAAGGCTCTTGGAAAGGAAAATCTAGTTTTCAAGGTGTTATGAATGATGATTTAGAAGATATAGAATCCGTTATAAATTATTTTGAACAAGTGTATAATCAGCTTGAAGCTACAGTACACAAGTTAGAAACAAAAGATACATTTCAAAAGCCACCTCAAGCATTAATGACATCTACACTACAGCAGGAAGCATCTGCACTATATAGGTCTTCACCAAAAGCAACAATGGCTGCTGCACAAAAACTCTATGAAGCAGGATTGATTACATACATGCGTACAGATAATCCAAATATGTCATGTGAAGCAATTGATGATGCAAAACAACTAGTGTTAGCAAAGTATGGGCAGCAATATCTTGGTACTGGTGCAGCAGTATTAGTTAGTGGTGATGCACATGAAGCTATTAGACCAACGCATTTTGCGACATCAAGTATTGACGATTGTTATAGTAGTAATGAAAAAAATATTTATACTCTTATTTATAAACGGGCCCTACAAAGTGTTATGGCAACATGTGTAGGTCAACAACGAGTCGCACAATGGTCTATAAATAATGATCCAAATGAATTTTCATACACTGGTACGTGGAAACGTACAACATTTCTTGGATGGAAAAAGGTAGGTCAAGTAGAGACAGATTTAGATGAAAGTGAAGAGTTGCATACAGATGATTGGTATTCATCAGAAGATTTACGTGTTGGATCTCTTATACAATGGTCTCAGCTAGAAGGAGTTCAGCAACATACATCTGCTCCAGCAAAATATACGGAAGCTACACTTGTGCGAGAGTTAGAAAAAAAAGGTATTGGAAGACCTAGTACTTATGCACATCTTGTAGAATCTATTGTATCAAAGGATTATGTTGTAAAACAACCTACAGATGTACAAAATGTAGTAGAATTAACTAAATTATCAGTAAAACCAAATATGTGGCCACCAACAAAATCATATCTAAAGAAGATTGTAAAAGATGCAAAAGGAAAACTTAAGTCAACAGAGTTAGGAGTTAGAGTACATAACTTTTGTATGCAAGAATTTCCAACACTGTTTGATTATAACTTTACAAAACAAATGGAATTAGAGTTAGATGATGTTGAGCGTGGTAAGCAAACATGGAATTCTGTATGTCAAAATACATGGGATTCTTATAAGGATAAATATACATTGTTAAAAGAAGCAAAAGGACCAGAAAAGATAAAAGTATGTGTAGGAGATTATGAGATAGTTCAAACCAAACACGGGCCATGTTTAGTAAAATCTAAAGTATTCTATGGATGGCCGCCAGGATTAAAGGCAGAAAATATAACTGCAGAAATTATTGAAAATTACATAGAAAAGAAGAATGCAGAAGATACATTAGGCGTGCATGAAGGTGTAGCAGTGCTAAAAAAGAAAGGTCCATATGGAGCATACGTATGTATTGATGGAAAGAATATTTCATTGCAAGAGCATGATACATTAGAAACAGTGCTAGCTCGTTTAAAGAATGCAAAAGAATCACTGTTGCATGTAATTGAAGAATTTCAATTTAGAAAGGGACCATATGGTAATTATATGATGAAAAAAGCGGCTGGGGGAAAGAAGCCAAAATTTGTGTCATTACCTTCTGAATTAGATGTAAAAAAGCTCACATATGAAGCTGCAAAACGTATATATGATACAAATTCAAAGAAAAAACCTAAGTATGAAAAGAAATAATCTACGGATATATTAGGATGTCTGGCGCAAATACCCCTAGAGACCTTTCTGGAAATGTGCGTAAAAAGTTTCAAAATGGATGGACAAAAGAGCAAGAATCATTATTATCAAAATGGGCAGATTATGCAGGATGTTATAAATGGCTACACGATAGAACTGAAAAGAAGCTATCACTTTCAAATAATTCAATAACAATTCCAGTTATTATATTATCTACAATTACGGGAACAGCAAGTGTTGGATTAACTGGATTAGTTGGTGATATTCCAGATGGTCAAAAATATGGACAAATTGCAATTGGTATGGTATCACTTTTTACTGCAATACTTACTACACTAGGAAATTATTTTCGCTATGCACAGAATTCAGAAGCACATAGAGTTGCTGCAGTAGCATGGGGAAAATTCAATCGTTCTATATCTGTTGAACTTGCACAAAAACCAGATGATCGTATGGATAGCTTAGATTTTATTGGAATTTGTCGTCAAGATTTAGATAGATTAATTGAACAATCTCCACCAATTCCTGACGATATTATTAAAAGGTTTGAAGCTGAATTTATAAATGTTGAAGGTCTCAAAGTACCAGATATATGCAATGGTATAGAACACACACATGTATATGATAATAGTAAGTCTAGATTACAACTTGTAACAGCGGAACTAGCATTGAATTTAAAACATAAAAAACGCTTGATGAGAGAAGAGATTTTACCCGATTTAGATTCACGTATGAAACGTATGATAGAAGAATCAATTAAAGAATATGAAGAGAAAATAGTGAAAGCAAAGAAATTAGAAGATCCTAATAAGTTTATGACAGATGTAAGAAAACGATTAGGTGAAGTTATATCTTCTGTGCAAGATATACATGTAAGTGATTTATCACCACGGCCTGAAAATGTAGTTATTGATATTGTTGGTCAAAAAAAACTTAGTGATGCACAATAATAATGATTAGTATGCAAATAATAAGCCAGCACGACCACCGTAAATACGTAATATATTATAGGTTTCTGCCCAAAGATATAGATAGTAGCGTGGAACACTATTTGGATCAATAGATCCTGTATTACAATGTAAATCTAGCTGCAGTTCAATACTTAGCATTTTGTCTAAATTTGCCTGACCGTTTGGCAGCGACGGAGCTGTATGTCCGTGTTGAAATCCAAATGGTAATACATAATAATATTTATTTACCCACGGACTTTTTTTCATTTCTAAAGATGGTAGCAATGATCTAAATAGTGCTGGTGCATCTGTTGAATAACGTGTTAAAGAACCTTCGTATACAAGTTGTAGGTGTTTTAATGGTTCTGAATATTTTGTCGAATACGCAGATCGTATGTTTTCAAACATCTGTGTATTTAATCCACTTGCATCTGGCCACCATGGTATATTAGCATTATCCGTCAAATCTCGTGTTGCTAAAAAGGGTGCATTATAACGTAGCGCCTCATAACGATTTAAATAAAAAAATAAATTACGTGTTGGATTTGGAACACTAAATTTATATGCTATCTTGTTCATATTTTGAGTATCAACTGGATCAAACGGATAATGTTGAACAATAGGAATACGTATATCAGAAATGCGAAATTTATTTGCTTCAGGTTTATCTAAATATATGTATTCAGCTAATACATATGTTGCATCTAATGAAAATGTATTTGGCATAACTATATTTGGTATAAGTACATTATTAATATCATAGAATTTAGAACTAACAAGTGGAGCATATGCGTCTCCAACAGCAGGAGTCCCAGTGGTTAAAGGAACTTGTACAGAAGATACATATAGACTATTAACAGTATTATATTGAATTCTTAAAACTACAGAATCTGCTTGTATTGCATCAATAGGTAATGCTAAACCACTATCACCACAACTAAACCAGAATGGCAATGGTGTGACAACTGTTGTATTTGTTTCATATGTTCCAAACGAATCAAATCTAAATCCATTAGATTTGCGTTTAATAAGATTATTTGTAGCAATTTGTTTTTCTAATGGACTATAAAATTCATCATACATTTCAAGCAATCGTCCATCCAATCGCTCAACACGTGATCCACCAATATCAATGGTTGCTTCGGCCAATAAAGCATGACCTAAACTATTTGTCCACCCAAATACAGGTTTTACTGCACCAGCATCCTTTGCCTTCTTTTGTACAGTACATATATCTGGCATTGTAGATATAAGATATAATCGCGATATTAAATGTCCTTTTCGGGGAAGTGTCAAGGTACAACTATTTCCAAAATTTGGTGCTGTATCAAAATCAAGACGAACCCATTGTGTAGTAAATCGCCCAGCTCGTAAGAATGTTTTTGTAAACATACTTATATCCGGCTGGCCTTTGTATGAAAGCAATCTTGTATCTTGAACTCCACTGTGCAAAATTTTCAACAGTGAAGCAACCATCTAAATAAACATAGAACGATTATTTAACCTTTATTTTTTTAGATTTATCATTAGATGTCCCAAATACAAAGCCTAGCACCTGTAAGTAAGTTGCGAAAGAAGACGCTAAAGCACCGACGTATACCTTACGAACGTCTGTATAATGATTTAACTGGTTTTGGTGTATGTGTAGATGGTTTAGATGCCCATGCAACAATGTACGGAGAAATAGATGCATCAAGTATTCCGGTATTATATGAAATATTTTCCAGTTATGCACCTCTTAGTAAAATTGCATCGCCGTACAGGAATTTTTACGATATTGGTTGTGGTATAGGAAAAATTGTAGTTGGTTTTGCACATCAACATTCATCACTAAATACAACGGGAATTGAAATAGTTCCCGAACGTGTTAAGATTGCACATACAGCGTTAGATCGACTAAAGGATGAATCAATTAAACAGCGTATTGAAATATTATGCATTTCAATGTTAGATCCTTCATTAAATTATGCTGATGCATGTTGGATTTTTGTTGCAAATCTATGTTTTACACCAGATGTTCAAACTACACTAGTTAACAAACTAGTAAACGAAACAAAAGCTGGATGTATACTTATATGCTCAAAAGAGATGCACCATGATCAGTTTGACTTATGCAATAAACTAACACTACCAATGAGTTGGTCAAATGAATCAAAAGTATATGTATACAGAAAGAAATAGTATATATTACTAGGGCATGAATCTAGGTATACTTGATAAAGATTCAAAAATAAAGAATGCACTAACAACATTTAGCTATTCCGATTTTTCACATGATTTTTCAAAAAAAGATACAGTAAAAGCAGTGCTAGATCGATTAGTAAATTCAAGATTAATTGGATCTAAATTATCATCAAAAGCATATGCAACAAATTTAGCAATACTTAGAACAAAATTAACTGGATCAGTGTATGATTTATTTGAACCTTTCTATCTTAGTATTTTACCAGCTGGATCAAAGGGATCATCATTATCAGAAGATAAGTTGCTAAAAGATTTAGTTGGTTTTGATTATACATCATTACAGCATGTGCTACGAGAGTTTGATAGATCTAAGAGTTTAGCTGCACGAATTCTACCACCAGTAATACCATTGAATATATCATATGAATCAAAAATACATAGAACATATGAATTACGTTCCTATCCTACAAAAATTAGAGGAACATATTATAATATTCCTCATGCATTTTCATCAAGTTCAAGTGGATCCACAAAATTTGTACTCATTATTGATGCATCTTTTATTTCAATAAGCTCAATGCGAATTGATGAAATGTTAAAAGCTCAATATATTGAAGATTATGATCCACACAAAGAATATAGTTTTTATATTTTACAAAGTAATGAAAATATTTCGGATCCTGCTACAAAAATAAAAAGTTTTGATGCTGGAAAAAATAAGAATATACACATACATTTTTTAAGAGATATAGTTGGAAAAAAAGTAGTGTATCCAACATTTGAAAATGCAGATCAAGCATCAAATATATATAGTAATATTGAATTATCTACAACACTAAATGCTGACGGAATAGTAGATGGTACGTTAAAGGAATCAAAAAATACATATGATCGTAAAAATATTGGTATGTTAAGTGAAATTAATGAAGCATCATTTTTAGCAGTACAACAATATATTGAAAATAATTTAAAAGTATCAGATGAAATATTAAGTTATTTTTTTTTAAAAAGAGCAGGGGATTGGTGTCAAGCATTATCATTATTAGATATGATGCGAACATATGATGTATATACTGATACGGGTATACATACTGGTAGTAAAACATTAACAGATTTAATTAATGATGATTACACCTTAGGAATAGTAACACACGATCGTATATTATTAGGCTATTCCTTATTATTGGGATTAAATGTATTTTATTCTATGAAAATGGTATCAGTAGATAGTTCTGATGAGGGTGTTCAAGACGGTAATAGTGTTATATGGTTAGTACATTTTCAGAATAATGAATCTGAAATTCGTCTAACTGATTATGCAAAATATATAACTGAAAAAGATGGAGTTCTTGCATCAATTGAAGAATTTAAGGTTGAAGCAAGAGAATACATTGAAAAAATTTTAACTATATTAAAAGATATAGATTATAGTAAATTAATTAAAGGTATACTTGAATTACGTCTTTACACAAAAGCATTATCACTGCTAAACACATCTGATGAATTTACTAGTATTCAAGCTAAATATATTGCCTACTTAGATGAATTACCAAAGCTAGAAGAACATCGCAAAATAAGTAGATTGTTGCAATCAATTCAAGAATGTAAAAAGATTATTCAAAGATATGCAACAGAAAATATAAATATAATGAGCATGACAACATATGATGAAGCAATTGAAGATTCTGGAAGAATTGAACATTTATTAAATTATACATCATCTAGCGATTTTGCAGAAGCAAAGAAAGATTTTACTAAGACACTAGATTCATTAAAAAGTGATATATCAATTATTAAGACCAAAGGGATATATTTAACTGATTTATTTAAAAGCGCTCATTTTAAGGGACATAGAAAAGAGGTAGGGGTATACAATTATATTATGACTAACCTACAAGATATTAAGATTGGCGGTACATTAAGTTTGATAACATATCCAGTAGGAGCAGATATAGATGGTAGATATGTAAATGATGCACAAGGGAATTTTTATAGTGTAATAGATTCAGTTATTGTACCGCGAGAAAATGCAGATGTTTTTAAAAATATGTTTGCACTCAAAGATTTTGATAGTTATAAGATATTTAGATTCTTTATTTATTATTTGGATGAACTAAATACTGAATTATTTTGTATAAGTGGCGAGATTCCATATGAGCATGGGAATCCACAATATATGGAAGAATTATTTGTAAAATTTATACACATCTATTTTCAACTCTTTAATTTTGAAAAATACTACACACTACGTGATCTTGATCAAATATATAATCTCTATTATATTAATAGATATAAATGGACAAACTTTTATTTATTAGGAGAATTAAATCATTTAGGAAGAATGAAAGATTTAAATAACTATAAAGGTATTGCAAGACGTATAAAATATAAATTAATTGATTTATATAAAGTAATACTTAAGGAGTTTAATAGAACTAAGAGACTGTATAAAAGTGTTCTTAGTGTTAGCCCAGCATCTACACGAAAAGCGACAAAACGAAGAAAGACTTCTAGATCTACCTATAAAAATAGTGGAGAAACTAAATCAAAAAATTGAATATAATTCTTTTACATTTAAACTAATAAAGATAGTGTATATGCGTTTTAAAATTATTTTAAGTGTATTATATGCAAAGGGTTCTTTAAAAGATAAGTTTATTATAATAAAAAAAATATTAACTCCTGTTAAACTTGTTAAATCAAAAGATGAAGCTACACCAATATTATTTGAAGAATATAATACTAAAGATTATTATTATATTATCAATAAAAATACAAATAATGTATATACAATTAATGAATTATACACAATTATTAAAGCAAAGGTAGAAGATCCATTCACTCGTATGAAAATAGTAGAGTATAGTTTTGTAAAAGTGAAACTAGTTTAATCATCAAATAAAGCATTGCATATACCATTTTCAAAACGTATCCAATTTAAACCAATACAGTATACCTTTACCTCCCACGCTATTCCAACCGGTGCTGCTATTTCTAGCGTCAGTCTTATACTTTGAACACGACTTGCATTTAATGATCCAGATGGCTGATGTTTTCCAGGATGATGTGCAAATGGATAACCATATATATATTTATTATAGGATACTATTCCACCTTTATGATAGCTACTAATAAGTTGTCTGTAATAGGTTTCATTTGCTGAACATAATGTCTGACCATTTACTTGAAGAGTTGCATTTTTTAACAGTGGTTTTAAAGGATTATATATTGGATGATAGTCTTTTGCAAGTACAGAACTATAATTTGTCCATTCATTATTATTTGCTACATCTTTACGTCTTACAAACCAAATAATTTCTTCTAATGGATGATTTGCTTCTAATGGAAGTTGAATTGTAATTGTATCATTTGCCCCCTTTGATGTTATATATTTTAATGGTGTATCAAAATAAAATGTTTGTAGTTGACGAATTATGTGTTCAAATGGATTGCGCATCATTTTTTGTCTTTCACCTCCATCAAGATATGCACCTTGTGTAATAAGTTTCACTTGAGCAAAGTCTGGGACGGATTGTTGAACTTTTACATTTCCGCTACTTAATGCAATAGTTGTATCTAGTGGAACACTATCACATGAATCTCGAAAACCTCGTAATTGTCTTACTACTTCACTAAATGGCCGAAATGTAATGTGTATTTTAGCAGAACCTTCTTTAATTGCAACCATTGGTAGCGACTCTCGTAGCAGAGTTCTCATATAAAAAAACGGAAGTATGCAAAATATATGACCATCTTCAACCGGATAATTATGCTTTGTATTCCAAGCCTGTAAATCGGCCAGTGATACATAGCCTAATGAATCATTTGCAACACCGAATTGTTTATTTATATCAGCAAATAAACTACTGTATACGTGTATAAAATCACCATCAATTGATTCTAGTGTAACACCATCTACTTCTAGCTCTGCTTTTTCTATTAATGCTGAGCCAAGACTATTTGCAAAAAAATAAGCAGTACTAGGATCTGTATATGTTGTACTCCCTGATTCTATTTGTAGCTGCGTAGTTAAATCTAGCCAATGATTTAATTGAACATGTACAACTGTCCCAAGTAATATATCTCCACACGGTAAACTACCAATATCAAATGTAAAGCGTTGACCATATGTTGCAGGACCTCTAAATGGGAAATCTTGTATACTTGGTACAAATGGTATTGTTCTGCGTTGATTATTTCGTGTAAACCATGTTATGCTCGTATCTAATGGAAATAAATCATTATCTTCAGCATTTCTACTTGCTAAATCTAGCAATGTTGTTATATCACCGAGATAGTCCATCTAATCTTAGATTAAGGGTATATTACATCAGAAAGTACCACATATGAAACCCATAAGAGTGTGGGTAATACAGCATAAGATGCTTTAGGCAATGTAAGATAAGTTATTGTAAAAGCAACTGCCGTTATACATACAGAAAAAATATTTAATTCTTTCATAGTAAAAGCTTTGTAGTATAAAAATATAGGATATGCTAAACAATACAGTATTAATACAATTACAGAAGATGCAGCAATATTATTAGCTCCTTGAAAAGTATATAGTAAAAAATGAGCATATCCTAGTAGACCAAGCAATACCATCCATACAATTCCAATAATATAGCCTGGTGGCAACATTGGATTTGCTTTAGTATCACTAAGACGTGTGCCAGTTCCATATATAATATAATTTTCTAAAGCAGCTGCTCCAACCGGAACAGCAATATTTAATGCCAATGAATCCATTTAACTAATGTTTAGAATTCTATTTAACCAAATGTTATACTACCCTTTGAGCATTTGATGCAGCCAATTAACCATCCAAATCTATCCTGTTCTTTAGGAAATACACTATATCCTTGAGTTTTTAACAATTCAACGTTTTCCCAGATTACTCCTCCATTATTATCAATAAGAAGATCATTTGCCATACAAGATATTTTAACTACTTTATTTTTAATTACTGCATTCTTAAATAGATTCTTTGATTTATACTGTTCTAGCATTTCTACATTACTTGTAAAGTTCCATGACTCAAAAGTCTTTAACTCTTTAAGAAGATTATCCATTGTATAGAGTATACTAGTCAAGTAGTGTATTCAATTTTTCTAAAATGTATGAAATAATGATTGATGAATTCCTTGCGATAACCAGTAAAGAATTCTATCTGGATGCCATGCCGTTGCAATAAGATTTTCTTTAATTTTACTACATGCATCTTTTTGTTTCTTATACATAGACTGTTTTTTAGCATTTATAAATGCACATATTGAATTGTATGTATAAGTGGAGTCTGATGTAATATTATATATCAGATTTTCTAAAGGCATATAATATATATATTGTGAATTAAAAGCATCAATACATTCGTCAATAAATAAACATATAATATCGTCTTTTAAATTAATGATTGCATAGTCTCTTTTATATTTTAATTGGCATTGAATAATGTAAGGAAGTATAAGATAATTATTTTTATATATTTTAGCAAAGTCTTTTAGTATGGTTATTGATTCAACAGAATAATGTCGTGTGTTATTAAAATAATAATTTGTCATAAGATTTTTAATACTTGAATGTAGCAACGGGATACTCCATAATGGATCAATAAGATCTGTATACACTAAATATTCATATATTGCTGTAGAATATTCATTTACAGCATTATATCTAGGATGATGTGGTGGATTTGATATCTCATTAATTGTTAATGGGTTTAACTCTACATAGTTTTTAATATAATTATAATCTACTTTGCTCTTTCGTAGTTTATAAATAGACCCATAAAATATATGGTTATATATAAATTCTTCTTTATTAAGCATTGTGGATGTAAACTAATCTAGCAGATTTTTATCAATTTTTTAAAAAATTGATTATAGCGTAACACATATAAAATTATTAAAATGGCTACTGTTCAGATAACGCAAGAGTATATTATTATTAATCTAGACAAGATTGAAGAAGATGTATTTAGCAATTCAGATAAACAAAAAATAGTATTTCTTAATAGACATGTTGCTGGGTTTAATCTAAATTATACTGCACGAACAATTACATTCTATTTTAGTGTCTATGGAATGAATGAGTATATTGTAGATTTTGATAGAGGTGGTGTTGATACCCGTATTGCACGAGAGCGCTTTGAAGAAGCTGCAAAAGTATTAGGTGGCTAAAGAGATTTGCTTTTTATAGAAGATATGAAAAAATTGAAAGTATTTTTTACGCTACATTCCTAGAAGCAACAAAAATGACGACCGCATATGTTCTAAAGCTTGAATCAAATAAGTACTATATTGGTTATAATGATCTTGAAATACAGCAGAAAGAAGAATATGCATGGACACAAAAATACAAGCCGCTAAAAGTCTTAAAGAAGATTCAAACAACATATCCAAGCCACATTGATGTTATTGTAAAAGAGTATATGCTGCAATATGGGATTGATAACGTACGTGGAGGATCTTATTTAGATATAGATAATTATACCTATAATGATCTATATTGTGAATTATTTGATAATGAGTATGATAATTATGAATCTTCTTACGATGATGACTACGACTCAGCGTAGCCCTTTTATGAAATAACACACATTCTTAAAACACTCTAGATTTGATCCACCACCATAAGAAATTGCACTTTGAATACATTCTTTAATATAATCCATTTCTTGTAGCATAGTCCTATTTTTTAAGAGCATTAGCTTTTTAGTTCCTTCAATACGCGACTTCTTTCCACTCTGAAAACTTGATGCGCTTCCCCAAAACTCCTTATACATATGCCCATCAGTGCCAGCTACAGTTGTTCCAGGTGAATCAATTAATGAAGAAAACATTCCACCGATCATAACAATATGTGCACCAAGAGCAAAACATTTTACTATATCTCCAGGCTCTGAAATACCTCCATCTGCAATAATAACCGTTGAATCTTTTGTTTTAGCTTTTGCACATGCAGCAACAATAGATGCTTGTGCTCCACGACTTCCAAAACCAGTTGCTACATATGTCGTACATGCAGAACCAGGTCCAATACCAACTTTAATTGCATCTGCACCCCAAGCCTCTAGATCAACTATTGCAGCAGCTGTAGAAACATTTCCAGCAATAATAAATGTTGAAGGCATCTCCTTTTTAATGTATGTTATCATCTCTTGCATTTTATTACAATGCCCATGAGCAATATCAATTGTAATAAAATCTGGTGGCCGTGGTAGTGATTTTAGTGTAGCGTAAGCATCCGTATTTACGCCAGTTGAAATACTTAATGGAAGACAGTGTGCAGTCATAAGTTTTGCAAATTCTACAATATCATTATTAAATCGGTGGTAAATATAAAAGTAGCCATTAATTGCTAAATTATATGCAATCTCTTTATTTATAACACATTCCATATTTGCTGGAACAACTGGTAATTTAAATCTATATTTACCTAGCTGTACTTCAGTACTGCACATACTTCGTGAATCTACAATACATTTATTAGGAATAAGATTAATATCTTTAAAATCAAACATCATACTGTAGTATATATGTATCAATTATTTAGACTCTCTACTATAACACTTAATGGGGTTGGATATGTTGAAAATGGTATTGAATTATGCGTTGATTTTTCAGAATTAATAAGCTTGTCTAATGCTTTCTTTCGTCGCTCAATTGGCGATCCAGACATACTTTTGCTGATATTTTTCCATTTCCATTCAAACTGTAAAGCTGCAGTTTCATCTGGAAAGTCGCCAACAAGATAAATTCTTTTCCATGTACAGCCACGTGTTGCTTTTGCTCCACCACTGCGTACTCCATTATGTTGCTCTAGTCTTCTGTATGGATCAATAGTTGCACCTACATATGTTTTTTTACTATCAAGAGTTGTTAAACAATAACAGCACCAACTCATATCTTTATATCTATATATAATAAATCTTTATGTAAAATTGATAAGCTAAATGCTAGTAGGGAAATATTATGTGTATGAAAAAAATAGTATTATTTGATACTGAAACTACTGGCTTACCAAAAGCAAGACGCAATGCACTAAGTGAGCAGTATAATTGGCCAGATCTTGTATCACTTTCATACGTTGTATATACAGTATCTAGTACATCAAGAACACTTGTTAAAAGGGTAGATACTATTATTGCACCAGAAGGATGGATTATTCCGGAAGAATCTGTTGCATTTCATAAGATTACACAAGCACATGCTGAAACAAATGGAATGTATCTTCAAAAAGTATTAGAAGAGTTTGCAACTGATATTAAAGATGCATATATGATTATTGCACATAACTTATATTTTGATAAGAATGTCATTTATAATGCAATGTATTGGAGACGACGTATGAATCCATACATTATGTGGCCACAAAAAGCAATTGAATTTTGCAGCTATGAAAAATATAGAAAAGAGCTAGGACAAGAAAAAAAACGTAAAGATCTTAACTCATTGTATACTGAAACTTTTGGTACGGAGGCTCCACAAAATGCACATAATTCAATGCGTGATGTAGAAGTGTTGGATTCAATCTTTTGGAAGCGTTGGGGTTTAGAAATAAATACTATGGCAGAAAAAATTGATTAGTAAAACATATATAATAAATACTATTAATATGTTAAAACACATATCTTGCCCTGAATCTGTTATTAATGGATCATTAATTACAAAGGGAAAGCGACATGAATTGCATGGTGTTATTGCTGGTGGTAAAGGCTCTATGGGACCAGAACATTATCAACGAAAGATGATTAATGATGGAACTGGATATCCATGTGTAAAAACAAATATACGACTAAATCTAGAAACATATACGCTACATGAAATTGCATGCCCAAATAAAAAAGAAGATGGATTTAATTATTCAGAAAACTTTGATGGGCTACAAATGGTAGGTTCAAAGAAATTCTATATTAATCTAAAATGTATTGTTGGTGCTGGTGGTAGTCAAACACGTTCTCTTCGTGAGGTGTATTGGTTTGTAAAAGGACAACTAAAAAATCTTACTACATCAGAAGATACCTATTACGTAAATATTTTAGATGGAGATGAAGCGCATAAAACAATGAATAAGTTTGCTTATGCAATGAATCAATCAACTAGTGTAGATGTAAAAAATCATCTCTACGTTGGCGACCTCAAAGGATACTTTGCATGGTTTAAGAAGATAGTAGATGGGCTACAATAGTATAGACTAATTCAAACGGAATACGTTTTCGTGCATACTCTTTTGATTCTCTGTATTGCGGAAGATATAAACTCCATGTATCTCTACGTTTTGATTCAATAAGATTATTAAAATCTACACATAATTTTTGTTGCTCCTCTTTACTTAATACTATTCCTGCAATACATAATGTTGCAAATGTTCTACTACATTCTTTTGCTGGATAAATATATCCTTCTTTGTACTCTAAAGATATACGTCCATCTTTATTTCCACTATCAAGAGCATTTAATGTTATATATGTTTGTTGTTCATTATCCTTTAACTTAAGTCCAACTACATATCTTCTTACTTTAATTGTATCTTTTGTGGATAAATTGTATATATCTCCTCCAATAATCCAATTATTTTCTTTAGACAATGTAAATATTTTCTTTTCACCCGATGGCCTATGAACCCACTGAACAGATTGACTTAACTGTGGTGTCAATGATTTTACAAACATCAAAGCTACAACTGTTGTAGACGTATCTGGGAAAACCGTTTCTTCAAAATATTTTACTTCTTGCAACGTATATGCACTAAGAAATGCATCTCGGATTGATGCATCAACTTGTCTTGGTGAAAGAAAGAAACCAGCTGGAATAATAAGTATTCCACCAAGACAACTAGATGCTACAAGTGAATGTAAAAAGCATTTATATAAATCATTTGTATCATATTTAACATATAAACTTTTATCATTACATTTATTACGTGCTAAATATGGAGGATTTGTTAATACCCATGAATCACTATAATCTGGAGGATTAAGCAATGTATCACGTTTTACAATATTATCTTTTTTTGGCTCAATATCATATGCCTCTAACTTACCAGTATAGCCTTGATTTGAAATCCATTGTAATAAATCACCCTGACCTGCAAAGGGTTCTACTATCTTTTTTACATCTTGTGGTAATACAAATCCTTCCAATATGTAGTTGCTATTTACAGTGTAATATTGACCTCTAGTCTGTTTTGTCATTATTATATACTATTATAATAAATAGTGTATTCAAATTTATGAATTATTTGTTTTAAAAGAAACCAAAGAAAGATTTTCTACTCTTTGCTTTACGTGTCTTGGATTTACCTGTCTTTGATTTACCTGTCTTTGATTTACCTGTCTTTGATTTACCAGTCTTTCTTCTTACCCCTCCTTCAGAGGAACTACCGCTATTATTTTCTTCGCCCGCAATCATTTTGGCAAATCTAATAATATGTTTAATAATCTTAGCTTTTGTCTTTCCATTAAGTTCTCTTTCATCTCCACCAATACTTGTAAAATACTCATGTAGTTGTCGAATTGTTTTACCTTCTAATTCACGTCTCAATACTACATACTCATCTTCAACCGTACTATTGGATGCATATCCCATAATAACATCATCAGGGTTTTGACTACTAAATCTCCATGGATGAATTCTAGGCATTCTAATATATGCAAATAAAATTTATCACAGGGTTCATGACTTTTGATTCATGGCCATAAAGAAACTAATAACAATACATAATACTAAGCTGCAGCAAATATAAAACGTATAATTTGATTCTAATGCTGGTTTACAATTTCTTATATAATGTGTGTCATCTCCACAACCAATACATCTATTTTCCGCATTACGTATTTCACGATTTATATTAATTATTTGATAATCTTCTAATACAAGTTGGCAATAGGAACCCCCACGCACATTCGTTATACCATATTTGGCCATGTAAATTTTTGTGTATTTATCTTCATCAAATTCACTACAATTTTCAATAGATTCTACAATTTCAATTGGTTTATTGCGCCGGGTCCATGCAGATCCTTCACCATGGCAATGTTGAGCAAATCTTTCAAATACTGTTTTATATGTTTTTCCAATATAATATGTTCCATTATGACAACGTAATACATATACATGGACCATTTATATGTATTATGTCTAAAGTATTTATACCTTATTTATTTGCTGCATTTAGTAATCTTAGTAAACCTTGAATTGCTTTATTATTTGTTTTAGCTTTCTTATTATTTAGACGTTGTACAAGTCCTGCAATAAGTTCAGCATTTTCATTATTATTATGTTTATGATTATTATTCATTGAATTTATAAAAGACTTTAGATTTCGTGTAGTCGTAGATCTTTTTAAAGAAGTAGTTCTTTTATTTGCCTCCCTTCGCTCATCTGCCTCCCTTCGCTCATTTGCCATTCTTTCTAAACGTATTCTTTCCCTATTTTCATCCGTTAAATTAAAAAAAGATCCTCTACGTGGTAATGCATGCCAAAATTTTATATTGTTTGTATTTCTTACTGATTGTCTTCTAATTCTTTCTATTCTTTTTAGTGTGTTGTTTCTTTTAGAAGTATTTCCTTTAAAAATATTTAGTTCATCCATCTAAAGTAATAGTGAGAAATAATCTTTTCCTTAGCTTCACATTTTTAATAAGTGGATTGTAAAAGCTAGAGATAGCGATAGAAATCAATCTTATTTAAAATAAAAAGCATATATTGCAGATGTGGTCTAAACATATGCGGCAGATTATATTTAAGAAAATGTATGGAACTCATCATAAAACAGGTAAAAAAATTCGCTTACTTCAGCATGATACATCTACATGGAAATCAAAAAAAACTCTGGTGTGGCTTAAATCAACTGATGATTTAACGCAGCCGTGGAATAGATATGATGTTGGTGTAGTAGGATCAACTACATATCTCCAATGTGTAGCACAAGGTATTGCACCTGATATTGTTGTATGTGTTGATTTAGAAGATAAAGATTGGTTATGTAAAGGATATTCTGATGTAAGGCTTATTTTTGCATCAAAAGCACTTCTTGATTTATTTGGCACATCATTTTTTGAAATGCAAAATATTAATAATATATTATGTCTTGAAGAACTAAATATATTATATCCATTCTTAGGTGCTGCATGGGATTCTAGTGTAGCTGATGCATGTGTATGTACAGCTCTTGTGCTACGCTTTGGCTACACGTATCCACTCAATCCATCAGTTAGAAATCTACATGGATTAAACATATCTCAAACGCTAGTACCACCACAAAAACTATATCTTTTAACACAGTACTATTTATCAAAAGATAAACTAAGACAACAAGAGTTGTGTGATGCATTAAATAAAAATATTGAAAACCCTTACATTGATCATATATTATTGTTAAATGAAACCGATTTAGTAAATCACTATACTAAATCTGCTAAGGTATCACAAGTTGTATTAGGTAAACGCTTACATTATTCAGATATAATAGAGTATATTCAAAAACACATACCTGCAAATTCACTTGTATCATTTGCAAATACAGATATTTATTTAGATACTAGCATACGAAACATATGGTCAACTCATATGGATGATAAATTTCTTGCATTACTACGTTATGAAAAGGGTAAGATTTTTGGACCACGAGCAGATTCTCAAGATACTTGGATAGTATCATCGGACTCAGTGCAGCAGCGGCAGATAAACTTAAAAGATTTTGATTTTTCATTTGGTGTCTCAGGTTGCGATAATGCAATTACACTAGAAATGTTAAGGCATAAGTTTCTTGTTGTAAATCCTGCACTTACTATTAAAACCCATCATTTACATAGCTCTGAGATTCGTACATATAGTCTTGATGATATAACAAATAAAGATATATATTTATATATTGAACCAACCGGTTTACATGATATGGAGCCATGCACACGTTATCCTAAAGAAAATATTGTTTCTAAGTTTAAACATGCTGAATTTACTAGAAGTGTAATCTGTAGTAATCAACAACGAGCTGCTACATTTTGCAAAATGTTAGAAAAGGCTGAGCGTTATAGCTACTCACCCATAGGTAAGAATATATTTAGCTTAGGCACTACAGAGATCTATAAATTTAATAATGTGTTTCAAACAAATAGTGGATTAATATATGATTATGATAAAATATATGTTGGTCCCTCTAAAAGAGCGGCAGAGTATTGGTCTACATCTCAACTAAGTAGTTTATCACCATCTGTTAAGGTAAAAAAAGCATATGTTGCGCCGTTACCATCATGTAATATAGACTCTGTTGAAAATTATTTAATTTATTATCTACCAAAGATACTATTACTAAAACAACAGTTTGATAATAGTGATAAAGGAGAATTTTGGTGCCCAAATAAACAAAGTTTTATAAAAGCACTATCTCAATTCAAATGGACACATAAGAGTCTACCATTGCTATCACATTCAGAGGTACCACTTGTATATGCTGAAACTGCATATGTATGGTTTCCCACCGATAATATCGATGTATCAATGGAAGAAATGGATATACTACGTAGCATGCTAAAACCTTCCTACGAAGAACCATCAGTTGTAGTATATATGGATGAAACATATATAACAAAAGACTTTGTAAAGGAGCTTGAAAAGAGCCAATCTGTTAAGGTAATTTTCAAAGATACATCGTGTGAGCGAAAGATAGAACTCTTACAAAAAGCAACAGCCTATATTGTATATAATTCTGAATCAACCCGTTCTGGCTGGTCATACGTATGGTGTATGCCAAAGGGTTCAAAGGTATATGATATTCAATGCGAACTAACGCAATGTGGAGAATTACTACATATATCAAATGCATCTTCATTGCACCATAGATTATGCACAGTAGGAAAGGGCAAACTAAATGTTGAGCAATGTATACATACGATAATACCTAAGAGTAGTTTAGCACCTACGGTAGTTGTTCCAAAAAAAGTAGATGGTTTTTTTGGCCATGCGGGTGATTCATTTCGTGAAATGGTAGATCTATGGGAAGAAAGTGGATATGTACGTAAGGAATATGGTGATTGTAAGAATGTATGGTTGAATGCAGTAGGAGATACATTGCTATATGATAGACCAAATTATGATTGGATTCGACAAGAACAGGGGTGGAAAAATGCTCTTTTTGGAAACCCCAAGCCATTGGCAAAGGGACACGCGTGGTCTTTTTGGCCACGGAGGCCAAGACTTGTAGAGGCAATGCTTGGCAAAACAGTAGTAAAAACAAAGAAAGTTGTGTTTTATGGTAAAATGGAAAATGCAGTACAACAGACTAATAGAACAAAGCATGATTGGTCAACATGTTGTAATGAATATTATTTAGCTGGATTAAATGAGCCTCCTAAGTATTCAGAGCAAGAGTATTTGGACAATTTATCATTAGCGCAATATGGACTATGTCTAGCAGGCTACGGTAAAAAGTGCCATAGAGAAGTGGAGTGCATGGCATTTGGTACAGTACCACTCGTTGCACCAGAAGTCGATATGGATTCATATGCGAATCCACCAGTAGAAGACGTTCATTACTTACGGGTTTCTTCACCATCTGAAGCAGTAAAAAAGGTAGATTCTATTTCACAAGAGCAATGGTTAATTATGTCAAAGGCATGTAGTGCGTGGTATTTAGAAAATTGTTCAGCACAAGGTCTGTGGAATCTAACAAAAAAACTTTCCTCTATTTAGAAATGAACAACTCTAACTCTAAACTGCGTAAGATATCTAAAACTCTTAAGAAAATATGCAAAAGATCATTGCAAACAAAGACAGTAAAAAATATATATAAATCCACATGTAAACCTTTTAATAAGAAAGAAAAGGCGGCATGTGTGCAATCCTTTAAGAAAGACTTTATAAAGTCATGTACACTAAAAAATTAAGGTATTCACAAAAATGTTCTTTTATCTTATGTTTACTCTACTATTATCGTCATACTTTCTTGCACCAGGAAAAGTTGCATACGAAACTATGTTTCTTTAAGAATCGAGGGGTTTGAAAATAATTTTTACACATTCTTTATCAAAATCTACAAGGTTGCCAGGATTAGGATGAGGTGTAATTCGCATAACTCCATGATGATCTAGAAATAGTATTTTCATAATCTATAATAGTAATGGAAAATCTATTAGTAGCATGTCACTGCGAGTCTCTCCATGGACCTGTTAAAATTATTGGAAGCGAAGGAAGCGAAGGAAAAGAATTTGATACTATTCAATATATTGATACAAATGAAGGGATTCATGAATCAGTAGAAAAATGTAAAGAATCAGATAATCAATATACAAAATGGCATGATATTCCAAATTCATCAATTGATTATATTTATATTGCATCATGTCCCTTATATGGAGATTTATATACAGGAAGAATGTATGAAGATACAACTGCTATGTGGCGTTCATTAGATAAACATGGATGGAATGTATTAAAGGCAAATGGAAAAATTATAATTCCAATAAATAAACATATAAAACCCGACCAAAAGTTAAAGAAGATTTTAAAAACACTGATGCCTCTATGGAATTGTAAAATAGTATCGTCTATACCATTTAGTTTAGAGGGTTATGATTCAGAAATGTATATTGTATTTAAAAAACCAACTGGAAATATATATGGAGGAAAGCGTACAAGAAAAAGGAGAGTATCGTCATACTTGAAGAGCTTCTAGATTAGCAATATATGTGTTTGATTGTTTGATTGTTTGATTGTTTGATTGTTTGATTGTTTGATTGTTTGATTGTTTGATTGTTTGATTGTTTGATTGTTTGATCCACTGAGATTGATTGTTCTCCTAGACATAGTCCAGTATAGAATAAGAAGCCCCAAGATTTTTAGTTAACATATTAACTAGGTGGCGGATGGTTAAAAAATTGACGTTTAAGTAAACACTACAATAGTATAAAAGAGATGTCTAAACATAATGTTCTTGATTCTATTGGTTGCGTAGAACTGCTAGAAACTTTTGGAACGGATCTAACTGTTGTAAATGCTGCACGTGTATCTTTTGCAAAAGAGGTCCATGAGTTTAAAGAGGGTGATAAGAAACTAATTAATTATTTAGTAAAACATAATCACATTAGCCCTTTCTTTCATCCCCAGATTCGCTTTCGTCTAAAAATGCCTATCTTTGTAGCAAGAGAATGGTTTCGTCATACAATTGGTTTCAGTCGTAATGAAGTGAGTAGAAGATACGTAGATACAAAGCCAGAAATCTTTATTCCACGTGAGCTAAGAGCCCGAGACAGCAATAAAAAGCAGGGATCAAAAAATGAATCTATTATGCATAATGCTGAGATGGTAGAGGAGATTTCTAAGTTTACGAGCCAATCTCTCAACCTATACAATAAACTACTTGATGAAAATGTAGCTCCCGAGGTAGCACGTGGTATCCTTCCTCAAAATATGTATACAGAGTTTATTGAAACCGCTTCACTGTACGCCTACATGCGTCTTTGCAAGCTGCGATTAGATCCTCAAGCCCAAAAAGAAATCCGTGAGTATGCAATTGTTGTATCATTACTTCTTGAAAATACGTATCCGGCATCGTGGGAGGCATTTAATAATTCTTTCATATAGTTAGAGGTATGGTCAAAAAAAATAAAACAAGAAAAGCTAAACAAAAAGGGGGAAAGGTACGTGAAAAAATAGAAGAACTGTTAACAAATGATATATATAGCATGAAACCAAGTGTATTGAAATCATTAAAAACAGTTATGACAAAATATATTGCTTCACCATGGGATGCTTTTAATAAACATATATTAAGTTCCGGTCAATATAAATCAATTCAATATAATTTTTTAAACTATCATAGAAATAATAATAATGTTTCAGAAAATACATTATGTAAAAGAAGAAATTTAACTAATACAAATACCAAATATCAACAAAAATTATGTCAAAGTCATTCTGGTAATCTTTTTCAACATAGTCAATGGTCTGCACTACAAATAATTAAATGGAATAATGATGGCGATGAAATAATGAATAATATTGATTTAGACACAGCAATCGTAAGTGCATTTTTTCATGATATTGGAAAGGGCGGGGATTGTGTGGAGACATGTAGACAACAAGATTGTTGGTTTGATATGTATGCATCTGGAAAATATAATGGAAAAGGGGATCAAGTGCATCCAAAATATTGTGGTGATATGATTTTAGGAAAAATATTATTTAAATTAAAATGCAGAGATTGTAATAGTAATTGTTCAATTAGTATAAAAGATGTATTAGAATTAGAATTTCCAAATGTTAACGTATCTGAAGTAGCATGTGCTGCATATATGCATTGGGAATTTGGAAAACTTAATATTCCTGGAAAAGATAATGCATTAAAAATTAAAGAGTATTATGATATGTTTTTTAAATCATGTAAAAGGTCTAATTTAGAACCATCTAAAAATTTACTAATGTTATGTGTTGCAGTTGCATGTGCGGATATAACGGCAGGTACAAATATACGTCTTTTACCTGATGTAGATGGATTAGAGCCAGCTGATGGAATATATCTTCCTAAAGATCCATGGATATTATTTGGAATGGATAAAAAATATTTAGTTTACAGACAAATGGTCCTAGATGAATATCCTGAAAATAATTCTAACATGAGTGGTTTCTAATCAATCTTCTCAGTAGCACTATTGTATTTTCCTACATAGTCATAATCAAGTGTATACAATGAATTATCAGCTCTATTATAATAATAATCTAATGCACTTAACTTTATTTTTTCTACAACTAATTCCTCAGCCTCAACAACAGTAGATTTATTACTTACAACATATATTGGAATCACTTTATGTTTTTTATTGTATTTGATAATATATTTTGATAATTCTGTTTTAGTTAGTGCTGGATACTTTAATGCCATCTTTTTTAAGATATCTTTTGAATCATGCAAAGATTCTAAATCTGCAATTATTTTTTTTTCATCAAGTACAACTTTTTTAGCCATAGGTTCTATCTTATAGCCTTTAAGTAATTGATTTTTAAACCATGCACCATCTTTAATATGACTCCAATCAGGTATTGGTGTATCAGTTGTTCCATGAAGAACTGCTGGATGAATTGCACCAAACAGACGATTGTTTATAATCGTAGCAGCTTTTAATTTATCATTTTTAGAATGACACTCCCGACAAAGTTTAGTATCTAATAATGGCTCATTTCTACAAAGTAAAGGTATATGATAGTACTTTGGTAATACTTGATCATTTTTATCTAAGAAAGGGAGCCTACCAACATATAGAGTATCACTAACAGTTCTTCCAATGCAGCGCATAGCGTATATTATATAATTAGTACAACTCCTTTCAAATTTATATAACTACGTATATTAGAGATATGGACGTAGGTGTATTTATAGATAAACTAAAACGTTTAGAAGAAGATGCAGCAAATCTTGATAAGGTTAAAAAGCATTTGCTAGAACTAGATGAATTCTTAAAAACAGATACAATTAATACTACATATAAATTTACATATGGGTTAGACACATCATATACAGCAACACATGGAAAAATAACAATCTTAGAATATCTTGCATATAGCTATTTTTTAAATTATGAATTGGCAAATGAAGTTGCTAAACTTGCAATAGCAAAAGGTGCAGATCCAAATATACATAGTAAACAGGGTGAATCTTTGGTTTTAGTAGCATGTGCAAGAGATAATATTAAGTTGGCAAATACTTTTATAAATGGTGGTGCAGATATCAATGTACAATATGGAATAAATAAACTTACACCATTAATGGAAATAATAGTTTCTAAACCTACATATCCTCCCCAGTATTATAATGATGATACTACACCATCGTATGACACAAGTGAAAAAATTTCCTACATGGACATATTTTTATCATCAAATAAGATAGATATAAATTTACAAAATGCAAATGGTCAAGATGTTTTTATGTATGCGATTGCAGTTAATAAAATTGTTGAAGCAGAATTTATACACCAATCTATTTATCAGTATAGCTTAGATTATGATTATAATAAGAAAGATAGTTCTAAAGATACAGTTTTATTTCTTGCAATTAATGCATACAATGCAAAATACCATAATACATTCTTTAGTAATGCATTGATTAGTATTATTGAAGTGTTAATAAAAGAACCAGCTGTAGATTTGGAAATTACTGATAGAAATGATGATACACCATTATTTCTTGCATGCACCTATGAGAATCCTGAAGTAGTTGAACTATTTTTTATAAACAGTGCTAGGCTTCCAAAGATAGATGCAGTCCATAAAAAATATAATCAAACTGCATTAAATAAAGCAGTTGCAAAGGGTAATCTTGGAGTTGTAGAAGTATTATTAAAAAATTCAGCATCTACAGAAATACCAGATATTGAAGGGGATACTCCATTAATAACTGCAGTTGATGAAGGAAATATAGGAATAATTAGAGCACTCTTAGAAGCAGGTGCATCGAAAGATACTAAAAATAAGGAAGGTAAATCTGCATTAGATTTAGCAAAAGAATCTAAATCAAAAGAGGTTCAGGATTTATTTGATATAAATGTCCCTTTATGGAAAGGTTCTTCACGCAGTGATATAACAAGATATGATACCTTATTTGAAGCTCCATTTGAATGGTCAACATGCCCAATATGTTTAGATTATGTAGAGCGATCTTCAGGATGTATGTTTATTATGGACCACGATTGTGCTAAGACTGGTCATTATTATCATAGAGAATTATATAAAAAATATGTATCTCAAAGTCCAAATACAGGTGAACCAATGATTGAATGGTGTACAGTATGTGGGCGTATAACGGAGTTTCATAAACACTATAAACTTGTATCTGCCAATTCAGATAAGCCAAATTATGCTCCAACAAAACCAGATCTTCAACGTAGAATAGATGAAGAACATGATAATACTGCATTTTATGACAATACAAATTGTATTGGTTTTGGTGGAGGGGGTTTAGAAGAAAAGGCCAGTCGTTTTAGGAGGTTGCGAGAGTATGCACTTGAACTTCAAGATGACATTAGTAAGAAAACACACAAAGCTGCAATGAAGGAGCTAATTGAAGAAACATGGAATGCTCCGTTTTATAAAACAAAGAAAGTAAGAGAAATATTAGAACAAAAGAAATATAACATATCAGCATCTAACTTTCCTGAAGATGTGCATAGTGCACCAAAAGAACCAGTTGAAAGTCCTGAGGGTACAGATATACCATATACAGGTAATCTACCGCTAGAGCTAGATTCTGCAACACATAGTTGTGTAATAGGGATATCAGATCATGAAGGTGAAGAATTAAATCCAGTGTATAATTTTAAACATTTAGACCGTGGTGGATTAGATCATGCTGAATTACTCATATGCAAGGATGATTTAACCGATGCAATTAAAGATAAAGTTAAGCAGTTTGGTACTTCAAGATTTGGAAAATGTTGGGTAGAATCATGTAATGCAGTACTACATCCTGCAGAGCTAGAAAATATAATACCACCTATAATATATGAAGAATATAGGAAGAAATTTAACAAAAAAATGGCCCATATTGGTGGATCAATACGCAAAAAATCTACAACACGTAAAAAGAAGTATTCTACAATTAACGTATTGCATGCATTAGATCTTTCAACAATAACATGTTTAAATCCTCCAGTAAAAAGATTAACATTAAAATCTAAAAAATCTTCAAAGCCAAAGCAAAGATCAAAAAAATTAAAAACTCTAAAATAATCTCGTTGTCTATCTCGGCTTAAGATAGTAATGCTACTACTTTTATATGAATAGTATTGAACGATTGCTAAAAGAATGGTCAATCATCTTAGATTACTTATGTAGTACTAGTAAAGTATCAATTAAGAGTTTATGCAAAGCTAATAATCTTAATTACATGCGATGTATTAAGATAAATAAACTACTGCATAAGAAAGAAGACAAAATTGCGTATGCTAGACAAAAGGTTGAACACTATAAAGCAGAACTAGAATCTACTAAAGAATCATTACCACCCTTAGAAGAAGTAGAAGCAGAACTGTTACCAACTTTAGAATCACACACTAATATATTTACATTTACACAACCTAATGAAACAATTACAAAGTATGAATTTAAAAATTATAAGGAATACATGCAATTACAAATAGATGAATTAGTAGTTGCTGAAAAAAACAATTATTTATTTTTAACTGGTATGATAATAGCAAATATGATATGTGGATTTGTTTATGTTTTAATTTTACAAGGTTAAAGCTTATAATCACTACGTGTTTGTAGAATTATAAGATACTCACGTAGATCTTTTTTAAGAACCTCAATACGTTCTAACGTAGTATTATAAAGGCGTGGGTCAATCTTATTTAGATTATTATCAATAGAAGAGACTGCAGTCCAGCAATATGCCCAAATAAACCTATCACGATTTGATGCAACTAGCTCTGGACATTGCACCAAAGTATTGAGAATATAGTAGATATATAAACCATCTGAAACTTCAATATTAGATACTTTAGTTCCATTAATAATTGCATCACCCTTAAAAGGATCAATTGTTCTAATTCTAAGATATGTTCGTAGGTTTGCCATCATTTGCTCTTGTCTTCGCTTTCTTTCCTTTGTAAGACGAAAACACAGCTGTGCACGATTACGCCACTGTATACTAGTATAATCAGTCATTCCAGGAAGATGAGGTAGCATTAAAATAGGAGCTGGATACTTCTGAAAATTAATACGTGTAACAGTTAACGCCTTAGATCCGTTGTAATACATTATGTAAAGTAATATGTAGAAAAAAAATGTGTTATTCTTTTCAATTTTATGGGAAACTAATACCATTAATCCCAATTTATATGAATATGTGGCTGATTGTATGGTTCAATGTTATTGTATCGAATATTAATATCTACATCAGGAAACATTTCACTTAGTATCTGGTTAAATGTATTTAATAGAATATTTAGTTCATCTTGTTGTAACACCTCATTATTATTATAATTGCGTCGCATCATAAGAGCCTTTCCTAATGTAACCCAGTGAGTTACATATATATTTTTAAATCTTTCACCAAAACTTGCAGCCAATAATACATCATTATATACTTCTTTCTTAAAACGCTCAACTTCTCCATCTCGTATTTGTTGAATAGCAAGCCGTTCCATTTCTTGTAGCTGAGCACGAGTAATAGGAACTGCCATCTTTTTCTATACTAAAAATATTGGATTTTTACGATTCAATTTTATTACATTGCTACTACAAATGCGACAATAACAATAAATACAATACACATAAAGAGGTTCATTTGATATAACTTAAAAAATGAGGGGTTTATGGATTCAATTTTATTTTAGCAAAATTCCTTTGGAACAGATATCTTATACCTCTTTTCAACAGCATCATAATTTACCAAAATAGTAAATGAAGATTCAGCAGGAAACATACAAATCTCAATATTTACATCATTTTTAGACCTATTAATCCTGCAAAAGAAGGAGTGTGCATTTTTAATAAGATGCCTCCGATAATCTTCATTTATTTGCTGAAGATATGATTTGTATGTAGTATAAGAATTCCAGAAAACTTCACCATCTACAATAAAAGCCCTACAATCAGCTTCCATAATTTCAGTTATGTGCTTCAGAAAGTCATAATAATTATTCGATCCAGTCTCCTCGCAAGAGTAAACAAACTCCTTGATGTCTGATTCGCTCATTTTTTGGTATAACTAATAAATAGAGTTTTAGTTAATCAATTTTTGTTTGCTCAATCAAAATGCGTATCAACCCACGCATCTCCATATGTTAGAAGCATTCGGTCGCATCTGTCTGGATAATAGAATTTCTTAATCAGTTCTTGTTTAATACGCTGCGTGTTAGAAACAATTCGCTCTTTACGCTCTTCTTCAGTTTCCACATAATCAGACCGCAACTTTAACCAGCCAAAATAGTCAGTTATTGTTTTTACCACATCGATATTGAGATGTGAAGGAAGATACTTATTTGTAAGAATCTTATTCACTTTATTAATAACATTTGTTCTTAGATTTATCTTTGATGAAATCAATTCTGGTATATTCATTATCTGAATTAATAGATCATTCACATTTTGAAAGGAAATATGATGGTTAATACTATTAAAGAATGCCCAAGTCTTAGCAACTTGTTCTTTTTCAACATCTTCTAAAGGATATACAATAGAAGCGCGCTTCTTGTATGTGTTATAGATAGGTGATTCTGTCATTCTTGTTGATACTGATACTAAAAAAAAATGGTTTTTGTTGGATTCAATTTTTATTTTTATCAATTATCATGAATATCACAATACCAACACTGAACTTCTTTAGTTTTATCTATATATCCACACTCGCATATTGTTTCATAATACTTGATTTCCGTATGGATATTGAATGCGATTGTATTGCCGAGTTCAACATCTCTTTCGCATGTAGAATCACCGAAGCCAAACTCAACATCTAAGACTTTTTCTTTCAGAATCTCAAGCGGAATAATCCTAAAGAGTTTTTCTTTATATCTAGCATCCATATGCTGAAGATAGTAACGGATGTAGGTTTTCATTGTATCCACTCTTCGTTCAGCACGATCAATCTCATCAGTGCCCATCTGAGATTCGATATATGTTAAGAGTCGCTTATAGTTCTGAAGCATTGTACTGCTCTGAAACTTAGTCCACTCTGTCATTTTGTGGGGATGCTTAAAAAAATGGGTTTTTTGGGTTTCAATTTTTTTTAGACCCGTGGCAAACGAACATTTTTAAATGTTCGTTGGTCTAAGTAAAGTACCTCTCATTGAGATATATTTGTATTAAACTGTCTTATTTCTTCCATTAGATATTGCCAATTATAAGGTATCCATCGTTGGGTCTCATTAGACCAGTCACATTCATCGCGACAATAGCACCAACAAGAGCAACTAGAACCACATCTGTGGCAAGACCAATTATGATTACAGTCTGAATCACAACCCATCTTTAATGATTTAATAACTAAAAAATGTGTTTATTTATGGTTTCAATTTTATTTATTTTTATTTAGACCGCTGAACATTTCAAATTGTTCGTTGGTCTAATCATGCAGATTTTCAATCCACTTATTACAATATTCACATATCTTATCATTGTGATGCTCCTTTGATACCATACGAAGATTTGCCTTCAGAGCCTCCAGACCATCCTTTTCATACACTGGTTCCCAACAGTCACCCATAACATCTGAGCAGAAGCCAAGATGATAGCACATATCCTCGCAACCAGAGTTCCAGAGAGACATTAATACCGCTTCTTTCGCATTTTCCTTGGCGGCAGCAACTTGTGTTTCCATCTCAGCAATCTTATTCTGAAGTTTATCAATACGCATATATGCGGCCTCAAGAGTTTCAGGGCGGTCAGGATTTGTAGCCTTTGCTGGCTTAATAAGCATACTCTTGTGAATCTCTGTAAGGCTATTCATCAGTGTGTTAATCTTCGCATCATTGCCAGTCCACAGCGATCTATCCTCTGGCATTCCAGCAAGACGAGTGCTGAGAATGTGGTCGAGAGTATCATCTACTTGAAACTTCCAGTTTGCCTCATTAATCTCACTATCAGAAGTTATATTAACAAGAATCTTGTGGGTCTTTGCGAGTCCATCAATGTACCATTTAGCAGATGCATCGTAATCTCCTTCAACAATCTTCTTCATCTCAGTAATAATATTAGTGAACTCTTTGTGCGTCAAGCGGTCCTTACACGATGGGCAATAGTAGTAGTGGCGAGGCACCGACACACCATCAATAAGATATGTATTGATATATGCCACATAGCCTTCTTCTTGAATCGGTCTCGTATCGCTACACTCGCAGCAATCCTTATGCGTTAAGTCACACATGTCCTTATGAGTACACGGAGGAGGAATAGGAGCAACCACTGGTTCAGTTACAGATATAAGTGGAGGCATTTGCTCAAAATACTTAAGATGCGTAGCACACATAATGACACCATTATTTTCCACGCCATTTCCCTTACAACGGAGGCCCTTTGCGGTCTTTTTAGTACAACGAGGCATCTTTGGTTTGAATACTAAGGAAACGTAGGATTGTGGGACTTCAATTTTTTTGGTTGGCAAAATAAAATAGTTAGGCAACTTTATTGCTGAACAATTTTTTTGCTAAGCAACAAAATAGATATGGACGATAGAGTCCTCTTTTTTTCGGATAATGGCGACAGCCTTCGTTTGCCTAGTCGTTTTAAAAATGAAAGCCCTAAATGGATGATATATGCTGCTGGAGATGCTTGGGGCGCATATTTCAATAATAATTCCCGCAATGCTAGTTTAGGGATATCAAATATAGAAGCATTTTCTAAAAAGGGATATAATATTTTCTGTTGCGTTGGACTTAGCGATATCAATTTAAATTACCTTGCAGAACATCCCGAATTAAATGTTGTTCTCTGCATACTTACTGGGGATAACACACAAGATTATGAAATATTGAACCAACTATTTTACAACTCTATTGATTTGATAGATACGGATGATACACGATTCTATCCATCTTCAGATGTTGCTTATAATATATTAGTTAATGGTGGCATATGTATACGAATGCCCAAACTACTTAGAACCGGTTCAAAAGCAAAACGAATATTTTATAAGAAAAATAGTTCAGGAAAAAATTTGTTTGCTATTATGGGTCGCAATGTTACTGCAGATTTAGGTTGGGTATCTCCCAGATTTAGGGAAATATCTAATGACACCTTTGAAAAAATTATGAGCAATGGAGGACGACGTAAAAAATCTAAAACGAGGAAATCTAAAAGGAAATATAATTTTTAATAAGGCATATGGATATCTGCCCAGACCTCTCCATAAGTGGCAACCATCTTCATATAGCGGTCAGGGTGGTAAAGAGTCTCAATAAGTTCTTGCCTAACAGCGTTTGCCCTCGCAGTAATACGTTTTCGAGTCTTTTTATCTTCAGATGACTCTACATAATCATCTCGCTCTTTCAGCCAATCAAAGTACTGTTCAAGAATTTCTCTTACAGGTGTATTAATGATCTCACTGTGATATTTCATATAATAAGAAACTCTCTTGTATATCACTGGTCGTACATGTTTATTAATCGATAGAAGTGTTGGAATATCTATTACCATTCTTAAATATTCATTTATTTGTTCAACTGTGATAGTATTAATCTTTTCAACCTGAATACTTCCAGCATAGTTGCTATTGATTATTAATTCCGAATAAAGATTTCTCTCTTCTTTAGGGTTGCCACGTGTAGATAACACACGCTGCTTATGCTCTTGAATAGTTGGCATATTGTTTGTTATTGATTGGTTGGTTAACTAACAATGTGGGATTGTTGGGATTCAATTTTTTGCGGACAATTACACCACTGATTTGTATTCTTGCTCTTAATATAGTCTTCTAATTGCTGCTGACACTTATTAATTTGCTTGTTAATAAATGCTAAGCGCTCTTCATCAGAACCCATCTGTGTCATATAAGGAACATATGCTGAAAATAATATATAGTCCATCTTATTATTCATACAAAACTCTTTGAAAGAGATATTCTTGGTTGTAATCCAATTAATCATATTTGTCCAACCATTAACCTTTGTAAGATAGTAAGGGTCACTCATTTTTATAACTAAAAAAGTAGTAATTATTTAAATCAATTTTGTTTAGCAAGGCAAGTGAACATCAGCCCAAACTTCTCCATACTTCCTAACCATCTTATCATACCTGTCAGGATAATAGAGTTTCTCAATAAGTTCTGAACGAATAATCTTAGTCCTTTCTTGAATACGCTTCATAATAACCTCTGGATACTCCTCATAATCAGAACGATTCTTAAGCCACTCGAAATAGTCCTTATATATTTTACGATATTTTGGTTTGATTTTACTACTATAAGGAAGATACTCTAAAATTTCAGTCACTCGCTCAATACATATATTTCTAAATTTAGGATAATTTGCTATAAATTCTGGAGCCAACAGAACAATCTCAAGAACATTATTCACAGTAGATTCTGTAATACCTCCATCAAGACTTAACAACATTTCCCTTATAAGTTCCATTTGATACTTTTTGACGGTTTTCAAAGGATAAATAATAGAGCATCGTATTTTAACAGTGTTATAGTACGTATCAGAATGATTTATAGTCTTTCCAGTACGGAGAAGCATTTTATCTGATTATGTCTATGTGTGGGTGTGTGATAAAAAATATGGGATTAAAGGGTTTCAATTTTTTTACTTCCTTTTAACGAATGATAGGAGATGTAACAAACTTATACTTTCCACCTAGCATTTGTGCGATAGAATTAAATGCTTCTTGCTTCGTAGCAAACATATCAATCTTATTGTTACGAATAATAATACAACTACTGTCATTTCCATTCAAATTATATGACAATACAACATTAAGAACAGGGTTTTGGCGTGTGATTTCCTTAAAGAAAGGGAATAATGAACCTACATCATATTCACTAATTGGGAAGTTTGGAAAATCTTG
>Ga0214919_10001544_pt1 | contig 37429 bp, 35 predicted proteins | sample LL1503_MetaG_FD_177994 | JGI IMG/M metagenome (GOLD analysis project Ga0214919, IMG submission 177994) | Freshwater microbial communities from Lake Lanier, Atlanta, Georgia, United States - LL-1503 | ecosystem: Environmental > Aquatic > Freshwater > Lake | place: USA: Georgia | collected...
GGGGACCCGGTTGGGCGCCATTACCCAACAGGTGCCCAAGCCCTTGGTCGATGTGGGGGGCAAGCCCTTCCTCGCCTGGGTCGTCGATGAGATCGCCCGTCACGGCTTTGAAGAGATCGTGCTGCTGAGCGGCTATCGCGCCGAGCAGTTCGAGACCATGGCCGACTATATCCGGGGCCTTGGCCTGCGCGTCGTGCACTCGGTCGAGCCTGCGCCCGCCGGAACCGCCGGGGCCCTGACCTATGCCCGCGATCATCTGGACGAGACCTTCGTGCTGATGAATGGCGATGGTCTGTTCGATGTGAACCTGCGCGATCTGGCCCGGCCCTTGGCGCCCGAGGCGATGGTGCGGCTGGCCCTGCGCGTCATGCCCAATGCCGACCGCTATGGCACGGTGACGCTCGACGGCGATCAGATCACCGCCTTTGTCGAGAAAAAGGCCACGGGCCTGCCGGGTCTGATCAATGGCGGTCTCTATGCCATGCGCCGGGCTGTGCTGGACCGGATCGGGTCGCTGCCCTGTTCGCTCGAGCAAGACATCTTTCCGGGGCTGGTAGCCGAGGGGCGGTTGCAGGGCGCGGTGTTCGACCGTCCCTTCATCGATATCGGCATTCCCGAAGCCTTGGCCGAATCCCAGACCTTTGTGCCCGGTGTGGCGCGGCGCGGGGCCGTGTTTTTTGACCGCGACGGGGTGCTGAACGAAGATATCGGCTATGCCCATCGGCCCGATCAGCTGCGCTGGATGCCCGGCGCGCGCGAGGCGGTCAAGCGGGCCAATGATGCGGGCCTCTTCACCTTCGTCGTGACCAATCAGGCCGGGGTCGCGCGCGGGCTCTATGACGAGGCCGCGATTGTCCAGTTCCATCAGGCCATGCAGGCCGACCTCTGGGCCATCGGCGCCCATATGGACGGGTTTGAATATTGCCCTCACCATCCTGATTTTGGCCGCGATGGGTCTGCGCCCGTCGATTGTCGTCGTCGCAAGCCGGGGCCGGGGATGATCCTCGACCTGATGGCGCGCTGGACCATCGATCCGGCCCGCAGCCTGCTGATCGGGGACCGTGAGACGGACCTTGCGGCGGCGTCGGCAGCGGGGATTGCGGGCCACCTCTATCAGTCCGGCTCGGTCGATGACCTGCTGGCCCGGGCCTTGGGGGCGACCTGATGCAGCTTGCGCGGTCACGGGCGGGGTTCTCGATCCTAGAGGCCATCATCGCGCTGGCCATCACTGGCTTTGCCATGACCGTCGTCCTGTCGATTGGCACGCGCGGCAGTCAGATGGGCTTTGGTCTGGGCAACCGGATCTTGAGCGCCACCGATGACCAGATGCGCGACCTGACCCTGCAGTCGGTCGTCTCGTCGATGATCGTGCCGAGCAGCCTCTTGCTCTATCGCCCGCCAACCGATTTTCGCGCCACCGCCTTTACCAAGCCGGATGGGGATCACCCCTTGCCGCTGGAGGGCGACGCCCAGCATCTGGTCGGCAGTGGCCTTCTGAACCGCGACACGGCCTGTGGCGACCAAGGCCCCGTCGGGCGGCTGGAGCTGGGTCTAGAGGTGGTCGAGGGCAAGACGGTGCTGGTCTGCCGCGTCGATGCCAAGCCGCCTAAGACCTTGATGAATTTCGGCAATTCGCGGGCGAGCCTTGCCTATTCGCGTGATGGCGTGACCTGGACGGACCGGGTCTCGATCACCGCTGGCGCGCCGCCCAACGCCCTGTCCGAGCGCGGAAAGGGCCGGGTCCTGTTCGTGCGCATCGCCACCGAGGACGGCAAGACCCTGATCGTCGCCAAGGCCGATAGCGGCCGCCCGCGCGTGCCTTCGATCTCGGATGCGGACCTATGAGCGCGGTGCGGGGCGACAGCCGGGCGGGCTTTGCCTTGCCTGTGGTGCTGGTCACGATCTCGATCCTGACCCTGATCTTCTTGACCATTGTTGTGGCCATGGATGACCTTTACGGCGAGATCGCGACCGAGAAGGCCGAGGCTGCCTTCCATCTGCAGGCCCTGTCGGCGGAGGCCCAGTTCGCCTATCTGGCCACGACCGAGCCCTTGACCATCCAAGGCCTCAATGTCGGTGGGTCGCGCTATGAAGAGATGCGCGGCGATGCCCCCATCGTGGTTGATCCGAACCAGCTTCGGCTGATCAAGCTCGATGCCTCACCCTATGGCTGGAGCCCGCGCAAGGATGGCTCGCGCCCGGATATCGAGGTGAAGGTTCAGGATGAGGGCGGCTTGCTGAACCTGTCCTATGCCCCGCGCGAGGCCCTGGTGCGGCTGTTCATGCTGGCCGGATCGGATGGGTCGTCGGCGGGCAAGCTGGCCTCCGAGGCGGTGGATTTTCGCGATGTGGACGATCTGCTGATGGTCGATGGGGCCGAGGCGGCGGACTATAGCCGCGCGGGATTGCCGCCCCCGACCAACCGCCCGTTCCAGCAGGTGTCTGAAATCAATGGCATCCTGTCCTGGGAGACCCGGACCCCGCCGCTCTGGCGTCAGGTGGTCCCTCTGGTCGCCGCCCGGCCCGATGGCATGAGCTTCAACATTAACACCGCTCCGGTCGAGGTCTTGATGATGCAGTTTGGCATTACCAAGGCGGATGCCCAGATGATCGTCGACCGCCGCCGCATCGAGCCGCTCTATAGCCTGTCGCAAGTCGGGCTGGTCGGGGATGACGAGCAGAGCTACACCTTCCCCTCTGGCCGGTTTCGCTTTAGCGTTGTCGATCAGCGGCAGGGAATAGGCTATAGTTCGCGCCTGTCCCTTACTCCGGCGAGCCGGGACCGTCCCATCTGGGTCGAAGACACTATGGTTCAGAGGTTTAAACCGCGTGCTCAACTCTCAAATCAAACGCCTCCTGCCTTTCCAAGGTCGACTGTTCAGCCTAGCAACTGACGGGCGGTTGGAGCGGCTAGAGCCGGTGCTCAAGGGGGTGCTGGGCCTCGGCGCGGTCGTGGTCCTGAGCCGTCAACGCTGTATCTTTGCCGCCTATAGCCCGCCCAAGGGGGTGACCGGCAGTGCGGCCCTTGCGGCTGCGCGGCTGTTCGCCACCGCCAACGCCCCCTTCGCCCAGTCGGGCCAGCAGATCTGCCGCAAGGGTGAGCAGTTTGGCATCTGGTGGTGGGATAGCGCTTGGGCGGTTGAGGCGCTGGCGACCGCTGGCCTGCACGAGACGGTGACGATCCTGCCCGAACCGCTGGTCCAGCAGCCGGGGCTGGGCGCGCGGCTCTTGCGTTCCGGCGCGGGCTTTGAAGCGCAATATTGGCGCGATGGCTTTTTGGTCGGGACCCACTGGACCCTGTCGCCCTATAGCGATCCCGCTTGGCAAGATTTCCTGCGCGAATTTCCGGGGCAGGAGGATGTCGAGCCCCTGCCGCCCCTGTCCAGCGTCGTGCGCGCGCCGGATAATCGCTATCTGAAATCCTTGGTCAGTGGCCAGATCTGGGAGGTTAGCGGCCGTCTGGGCCTCGCCGCCGCCGCCGTCTGTCTGGTGGCCTTTACCGGCTTTTTCCTCGGCCAAGCCCTGCGTCTGGACCTGCAGATCCGCAAGGCTGACGCCCAGATTGAGGCCCTGCAGGCCCGTGATGATCCGGGCGCTAAGGCCAATTTGAAGCGTGAACTCAATGCCGTGGTCCAGTCCGAACGGTTCTTTGTCAAGACCTCTCCGGCCGACCTGATGCAGAAGGCCCAGAAGGTCATCTTGCCGTTCAAATATAAGCTGACCGACTTCGAATCTGACGGAAAACAGGTGTCATTCTCGCTGCCCGAAGAGGCCAGTGCGGGCGTCGATATCCTGACCGAAGAGCTTGAAAAATCGAAAGATTTCGCTCAGGTCACGCCGGTCTTTGACAAGACCCATCGCCGGGTCGTCTTTACCATGACCGTTCAGGCGGCGGGGCGGGGCGAGTAGGTCCGGATCAGCTGGCAATCTTGGTTCAGGGATAGTCGGATCGACGTCTTACCCAAGCTCGAGACCTCAATATCACTGACCGTACACTGACCACTGGACTTGAACTGGATGGGAGCCGCATAGGCCGCCTTCCACGTCTTGGGCAGCGCGATGGCCACCCACTGCTTTTGCGGACCGGTGGCCTCTGAGGTTACGGCTTGGGGGGTTGCGATCTCGTCAGGTCTTTGCGCGCCGGGCAGGGCCTGCTCGGTCAGCCAAAGATCGGTCTGTTCAAGATAGGCCCGGCGGCGCAGGGTCGAGACCTGACGCTGCATCTCAAACTGCAGGGTATGGACCACCACCTGATCCAGCGCGGTGCCCATGCGTGGCATGACCATCGCCACCGACAGGCTGATGATCGCCAAAACAATCATCATTTCGAGCAAGGAATAGCCAGATTTCGTGCGGTGAGGCAGGGCTTGGGTCATGGCCTATCCCTCGAAACCGGTCAGGCCCTTAAGCCGACCTAGACAACGATATCGGCATTATTGCCTTCGCCGCCCGGCTTACCGTCTGCGCCCAAGGTGCTGAGCGTCGGGCTGTCATTGCTGGTGGCGGGCGGCGCATAGACATAGTCGCGGCCCCAAGGGTCCTTGGGAAGCTCACCATCCAGATAGGGGCCGCCCCAGCCCTCAACCTCGGTTGGGGCCTTTTCCAGCAGCTTCAAACCCTCTTCGCCAGTCGGGAACCGGTCGATGTCGAGACGCATGGTCATGACCGCAGACTTCAAGGATTTCATCTGAACACGCGCGGCCGTGATCTTGGACTTGTCCAACTGGGCAAAGAGCCGAGGACCGACCAAGGCCACGATCATGCCGATGATGGCCAGAACAATGAGGATCTCAAGCAGGCTATAGCCAGCCACTCGGTCAGCAGGATTTTTCGAACGGGTCATAAATGAGCCATCATGTCTGTTCAGAGAAAGGTAACGAAGCGTAGATAAAAACGCTCAAATCATTGAAATACCTATCTCATTTTCGCCTAGACACTGCAAGGGAAATTCACCATAACAAACGCGGAACCCGTTTTGGGCAGGTTGTTTTGCTCTTCGGTTGTTCACTCCTTTCTTGGTCTGTAACCCCATGCCCTTTCAATCTCTATGGAGCGCCATCTCCTCCGCCTACGCAGGGTGGACGGCGCGTGAGAGGATGCTGGTTGTCGGCCTTGGGTTGGTGCTGCTCCTCCTAGCGCCGATCAAGGCCTATGATCTGGCCAGAGCCCTGCAGGACCGTCAGTTTGAAGCCCAGATCAGCTTGCGCGAGGCGCAGGTCCGCAGCCAGTCCGGTGTTGGCAATGTCGGGGCCTCGCTCAAGGGTCGGCGCGAAGCGGTCTCTAAGGGCTTGCGGACGGTTCGATCGGTGGCCGTGGGCAAGGTCTTGCTGGTCCAGCAGGTAACGGAACTGGCCGTCAATGCGGGGGTCACTGGCGTGGATGTCTCCGTCGGTGACGTGACCGATACGGTCGGCGTGATGACGGTGATTCATATTCAGCTCAACGGAAACTTTAGCTGGCCCAGCTTCACCAAGCTTCTGACCACCATTGCCAGCGCCAAACAGAAGATCATCATCAGCAGCATCTCCATCAACAAGGAACAGTCCAATCGGCTGCGTCTTGGATTCGATGTGCCAGTGATCATCGGGACGCCCGGCCAATGATCAACCGTAGCCTCATCGTCCTGATCGCCTCGGCAGGCCTGACCGCCTTTGGGCTGGGTCTGATCAGCACGCCGTCTATACCCAATAGCGCCCAGCGCACGCCGCGCGCCCAAGCGGCTGCCATTGCCCCAGCGGCATCGGTCAACCTGCCTCAGATTGCCAGCTACTTTGTTGGCCTCAATCCGCCGCCCCCGCCACCTCCGCCACCACCGCCTCCCCCACCGCCGCCACCGCCACCCGATGTGGCGATCCTGTTTCGGCAAGATCTGGCTGCTGTCGCCGATGCCGGACAGGGGCTTCAGCTTCTGATAGATGAAGGCGGCGGACGCATGAGATGGCTCGGCGTCGGCTCTGAGTTTAAAGATGGTTGGAAAGTGGATCGGTTTGACCGTCAAAAGGTCGTGCTTCGGCGTGGCAAGGAGACAAGATCCATTTCTTTATTTACGCGCGTTCAGCAAAGCCCTCTGGGGAAATAGACAATGATGACCCGCATCCGCCATTGGGCCACAGGTTCAACCGCAATAGGCCTTTGCCTCGTGCTGTCCGGCTGCGCCGCGTTCCCCAAGCTGAGAACCGGTACAACGCCCGCCCTTTCGGTCCAGGATGTGACACCCGCCGACACGGTCCAGGCCGCCTCGGAGCGTCCGACCGTCAATGAAGCGACCCTGATCGACATTCCTAAATCCAGCGATAGCGGCATAAAGCCCAGTGAGCCGGAGGCCTCGGCCGAGCAGATCGCCAGCCTGTTTCCCGTTGACGGCACAGTCGACGCCACCTTGCCGCCGCAAGCCTTGCCCCAGTTCCTCGATGCGGCCTTCGGACAGATTCTCAAGGTGCCCTATGCCTTAGGGCCGGGGGTTGCGGATCGTCAGGACGTCATCACCTTGCGTAGCGGCCCGCAAATGTCGCAGCGCCAGTTCCTGCTGCTGCTTCAGATGGCCTTGCGCGACTATGGTCTGCGGCTCTATGTGCGCAATGGCACCCTGTCGGTCTTGGATGACAAGACCCCGGCCTCTGGCGCGGCGGCGATCCTGCGCAGTCGCTCGGCCAATGATACGCCTGAAGGCTCGCGCACGGTCGTGCAATTTTTTCAACTCCAGACCCTTGAGGCCAATGCGGTTCAGGGCCTGCTGACGGATCTGTTCCCACCCAGCCGGGCGGTCAGTATCCGTATGGAAGGCCTGACCAATTCGCTGGCCATCAGCGGCGCGGCCCGGGATGTGCAAAGCGTCGCCAGTTTCCTGCAGCAACTGGACAAGCCCATGTTCGAGGGGGCCCAGGTGGTACGTCTCGAGCCGGTCTATTGGGGCGCGGACTCCTACGCCAAGGCGCTTGAAGATGCGCTGACAGCGGAGGGCTATAAGGTTTCGCGCACGCCGATGGTGTCGCGCACGGCGCTGATCCTGTCCATGCCGACAACCAATCAGGTCTTGATCTTCGTCAGCGATCCCGAAGTCATGAAGCGGGTGAAGTTCTGGGCTCGGGAACTCGACCAAGCCAATGCCTTTGGCGATCAGAAGGCCAGCTTCGTCTATGATGTCAAAAATGCCAGCGCCAAGGATCTCGGCGCTCTGGTAATGGGCAATGGCGGCGGCGGCGGGTCTTCTTCGGGCTCTTCGGGTGTTGCAGGAACGGCACCTGTCAATTCAGGCGACCGGGGATCTATGGGCGGTATGTCCGGGTCTGCGGCAGGTGGCTCGATCATGGTCGATCCGATCGGCAACCGCATCATGTTCACCGGTACCGCGGCCCAGTTTTCGCAACTCCGAAGCCTGCTTGAGAAGCTCGACAAGGCCCCGCCTCAGGTCATGATTGAAGTGACCGTGGCCGAAGTGACCCTGACCGATGCTACGAAGGTGGGTCTGGAATGGTTCTTCAATCGCTCCGGCGGCAATATCAATGGGAATATCTCAGGGGGTACCCAGGGCGGCTTAGCGATAGGCAGCGCGGGCCTGTCGCTGAGGTTTACAGGGAACACCGACCTTCGCGCGGCCTTTAATGCCTTCGCCTCCAACAATAAGGTCAACATCATTTCGCGCCCGCGTCTTGTGACCAAGAGCGGCGAAGAGGGTCATATTCAGGTCGGTACGGACGTTCCGATTATCACCTCTCAGGCGGCGTCAAACGTCCAGAACAATGGCGCGACCAGTGTTCTGCAGTCGGTGCAATATCGTCAGACCGGCGTGATCTTGACCATCAAGCCGGTGGTCTATGGCGGTAACCGCGTCGATTTGGAAATCAAACAGGAACTGTCCAAGGTGGGCTCAGGCGGCAGCGCAGCCATTGCCAGCCCGCCAATCCTTAATCGTAGCCTAGAGACCAAGCTGTCGATCATGGAAGGTTCGACCTCGGTTCTGGGCGGCTTGATTGACAATAACTATAGCAAGTCCAACAGCGGCATCCCGTTCTTGAAGGACCTGCCCTTTGCTGGCGCAGCATTTCGCCAAGATATCGTCGACGGCAACAAGACCGAGCTGGTCATGCTGGTGACGCCGTTCATCATTCGCGACAGCAACGATATGGATGAGCTTTCCGCTCAGATGTCCGGCGAGATGAACAAGGCCTTCAGGGTCGGGGGTGGCAGCTCCTACACCCTGACCGGCATTCGCACCGGGCTCAATCTGGGCCTAGGGCTCCCCCAAGCGGTCTTGCCGGTGGCCGGAAAGGGCCGGGTCGCGCGGCCCGTGCCTAAAAGTCCGACTCTTCCGACACCAGCGACTGCCAGCCCAAGCGATCGACCGTAAACTGATCGTCAATATTGCGGCGGCGATCCTTTAGGGTGACCGTCACGTGATAGAGCCGCACGTTGAATTGCCCGTCACCTGTGGGCATGCCGATGCTGCGCCGCACGGGCGTGAAGGGCACGCTGGTCCAACTCATCACCACGGTGTTAGACAGGCTGGTCTCGCCATTGGGCTGGGCCTCTGGGTTCAGGGCCGTGACCAGACTTAAGGCCGATTGGCGTAAGGATAGGCGGTCCAAGGTCCGCTGATGCTTGATCTGATTGGCGGCTAACTGCTGTTGCAGCGCCAATATCGCGGTCAGGCCGACCGAGGCGATGGCGAGGGCGACGACCGCCTCGACCATGCTGAAGCCGGCGCGAGATCGGGTCATGCTACGCCTCCCCAAACAAAAACGCCGCCCGCCAAGGCTAAGAACAGGCCCAGCGGGATCTTGATAGGCGCTTGCGGGGTCTCTTGATCCCGGCCGCGCAGACGCTGCAAGGCAAGGCCCCACACGGCTCCGGCCAAGGCGGCGCTCGATAGGACCCACAGGCCGCGCTCTGGACCAAGCAGCAGGCCCAAGGCGGCCATCAGCTTGACGTCGCCAAAGCCAAGGCCATCAAGCCCCTTGGTTCTCTTCCAAACCCAAGCCACCAGCGCCATCAGTCCGCCGCAGAGGGCCGCGCCGAAAAGATGGGCCATCCATTGCTGATCTTGCCAAAGGGTTAGGCCCGCACTGATCGCGACAGCGGCGGTCAAGACATCGGGAATGATCTGATAGCGGCCGTCATAATAGACGATCCCGACCAAGGCCCCGGCTAGCAGGATACTGGCGATAGTCCCAGCGCCTAGGGCGCTCGGCAGGATAAGGGCGCTGGCGAGGCTGGCGGCGATGACCGCGCCGCTCAAGCCGATCTGCACTCGAGACGACAGGGGCGGCAAGCCGATCTCGCGCAAGAGGCGCCTCGGAACCCATACGGCGATGACGGCCATGATCAGGCTGAGGCCAACTGCGAGGCCAATGACCTTAAAGGACGGTGTCATAGACGCTGGACAGGGCAAGGACCAAGGACAGGGCCACGACGCCGACGAGCACCGATATGACGCCGATGGCCAGCGGCTCGATCAGGGCGGTGAGGCGCTTCATCATGTCCGACAGCTTGTCGTCATAGCCGTCGGCGAGGAAGTCGAACATCTTGCCCAGACTGCCCGACTTCTGCCCGGCGCGCAGCAGGCTGAGGTCCATAGAGGTCAGGGTCGTGTGCCGTCCCAGTGACTGGTCGACGGCAACACCAGCCTTGAGGTCGCGCTCAAACTGCTCCAGTGCCAGTTGAAAACCGCCCTCGGGCGTCGCCTTACGCCCCAGATTGGACGCCTCCAAGAGGCCGACCCCGTTGCGCAGGGCAAAGCCGGTCAGCCGCGCCCAGGTCGTGATCTCGCGATATTTCAAAAGGTCACCGACCAGCGGAATATTGTGCGCCATCCGATAGGCCGACTTGCGAACGGCGGGATTGAGGAAGGCAAAGACCGCGCCGCTGATCGCTGCACCAATCAGGGCCAGCAAGAGCAGCACATGGTTGCTGGCCAGCTCGCCGGTCTCGATCACCCAGCGCGAAATCATCGGCAGCTTGTCGCGCTTATCACCGATCATGACCGAAAAGCGGGGTACGACTTGGGTAAAGATGAACAGCACTGCGGCGAGGCCAACGCCGCCCAGAAAGGCCGGATAGGTCATCGCATTGGCCAGGTCGCGCCGCAGCCGATCCTCATTGGCCATCTGATTGGCCGCGTCGCGTAAGACCTCGTTGAGCTGGCCCGTGGCCTCACCCACCCGGATCATCGAATAGACATAGAAGGGAAAGATCGGGGTCTCGGTCTCCATCGCTTCGGCAAAGGTCGCACCGCGCTTGAGGGCCGTGGAAAGCTTGGTGAATTGGGCCTTGGCCTCGAGGCTGGTAATGCCGATGGCCACTGTGTCGATTGATTCCAGCAGGCCCACGCCCGCATCCATCATCAGGGCCATCTGGCGCAGGACCGTGACCCGATCCGTGAAGGACAGGGCCCCGCGCTTGCCCTCAGCGGCCTTTTCGGCGCGCTCCTCCAGCTTGATGGGGGTTAGGCCCTTGGCAGACAGGGCCTTGATCGCGGCGCTCTGATCCTTGGCGCGAATACGGTCAGCAATCTTCGCGCCCGCACTGTTGATGGCGGTGAACTGATAGAGGCGCTCAGGACTGTCAATATTGCTCATTCGACGCTCAAGGGCACATCAGACCGGACCGGATCATCATCCATCTCCGATTCAGGGATGGCGATAACCCGCTGAATTTCGGTCAGGCTCGTCTCGCCTCTAGCGGCCTTGAGCATGCCGTCTTCGAACATCGAACGATAGCCGGTGGCCGTGGCGATCTTGGCGATCTGCATCTCGGACGCACCCTCGCGCATGGCTGCGGCAATGTCGGGCGTGAAGTGCAAGATCTCGTAGATGCCGACCCGGCCCGAATAGCCGGTCTGGTTACAGCGTGCGCAGCCGACGGGATGGCGAAAGTCCGCGCCGCAGTCCTGTACCGCCGGATAGAGATTGGCCGGAACGATGGCGCGCCAGTCGCTGGCCTTGGCGGGCTTAGAGCAGGCCTTGCACAGCCGCCGCACCAGTCTTTGGCCCACAACCCCGCGCAAGACATCGGCCAGAAGGTAGTTTTCCACGCCCAGATCGATCAGGCGCGGAAGGGCGGCGATGGCGGAATTGGTATGGACGGTGGAGATCACCATGTGACCGGTCAGGGCCGCCTGAACCGCGATGCGTGCGGTCTCAGAGTCGCGGATTTCGCCGACCATGATCACGTCCGGGTCCTGACGCAGGATCGAGCGCAGCCCTGCGGCAAAGGTCAGGCCAATATCGGCGCGGACATGGACCTGAACCACGCCGGGCAGGTCAAACTCGACCGGATCCTCGACCGTAACGATCTTACGCTGCCCATCATTGAGGCCGCTTAGCAGGCGGTAGATGGTGGTGGTCTTACCCGAACCAGTTGGGCCGGTGATCAGCACGATCCCATTGGGTTGCTCGACCAGCTTGGCCAAGCCTTCGGCATCGGCCTTGGGCATGCCCAGTTCGGTGAGCTGCGGAATGCGGCTCGTCTTGCCCAACAGACGCATAACGATCGATTCGCCCCACGCCGCCGGAAGGGTCGAGACCCGAAGGTCGATATCTTGGCCCGAGATACGGATGGCTTGGCGACCATCCTGCGGCAGGCGGCGCTCGCCAATATCCATGCCCGACAGAAGCTTAATGCGCGAGCAGACCGCGTCAAAGGCCGAGCGCGGCGCGGCGCGGACGGTCTGCAATATGCCATCGACCCGCATGCGGACAAAGAACTGGTCTTCGAAGGGCTCGACGTGAATGTCCGACGCCCGCATCTGGATGCTTTCGGCGAACACGGCGTTGACGAAGTCGATGACCGGAGCCTCTTCGGCCAGTTCGCGCAGGCGTGCGGCGTCTGACGTCAAGGTGCCGCTGATGCCCGGACCATCGCGGTCCAGATCATCCATCGCCGTGGCGATTAGGTTGCGCGGAGACAGCCGCCAGATGATGGGCCGGTCCGCAACCTGTTCCAAAACCCCGCGCAGGGTCAGGTTTAGGGGGTCGACCGCCGCGCAGATGATGCAGTCTTCAACCGGCCTATGGGTGCCATCGGCCAGCTCTTCGCCATCGACCGATGGCCGCGCGCGCCAGGCCACAGCCTCTTGCGCCGCCCACCAACCGCTTTGGGTGCGGGTCTCTTCGATAAAGCTCTGCACCGCAGAGGGCGAAGGCATCTCGTCGCGGATTTGGATGGCCCAGCCGGTCTGCTCGGACAGGGTCCGGAGAAGGTCAATTTCTGAAACCGCGCCCAGCCGGACGAGGATCATACCGATCCGACCGCCCACGCTGCTTTGCACCTCGACAGCCGCGTCAATGTCCGCCGCCGTCGCAAGGCCTTTGGAAATCAGAAGTTGGCCAATCGGTTTGCGGCTCATAGGCACGGTCTTTACCTGATCCTTGCCATCGTGAAAAGCGGCTCTACCGAGGCGAGACGGGTCAATCCCGCCTCACCGGTCTTAGCCGCCGGTTGGGGTCATCGGCCGTTCTCTGAACGCAATCAATTGAATGCGGAAGATCAGCACGCTGTTGGGCGGGATCGGACCGGCACCTTGCGCGCCATAGCCCTGTTCGGGCGGCACATAGAGCAGCCACTCATCGCCTGGCTTCATCTGTTGCAGGGCCTCAACCCAAGCTGGGATAAGACCGCCGAGCGGGAAGGTGGCAGGCGCGCCGCGCTGGAACGAGCTATCAAAGATCTCGCCAGACAATAGCTTGCCTTCGTAGTGGACCTTCACCTCGTCCGACTTTTTAGGGCTCTTGCCGTCGGCAGGACCGGAGGTGACGACCTTATATTGCACGCCGCTGGGCAGGGTCTTGACCCCTTCTGCCTTGGCATTGTTGGCCATAAAGGTTTTGGCAGCGTCCATATTGGCAATCGCTTCTTTGCTGGGCCCGCAGGCGCTGAGGGACAGGGCTGCCAGAAGGCCAGCGGCCAAGGTGGCCAAGGATCGGGTCATTGGGGAAGGCTCCGAAAGGGCAAGATCAGACCGTGCGCGGGGGATAGCCGCGCTCGCGCAGGGCATCGATAATGTCTTGCGTATGCTGGGCGTCGCGGGTCTCGATCATGATGTCAAACTCCGCGCCCTTGGCAGGCACGTCGAGCGAGAGGCGATTATGGGCAACCTCGATGATGTTGGCACCCATCTGGCCGATCAGGGCCGAGACATTGGCCAAGAGGCCAGGCCGGTCATCGCCAACGATCCGTAGGCTGACCAAACGCTGGGCCCGGATCAGTTCGCGGGTCAGGACCGAGGTCAGCAGCCGGGTGTCGATATTGCCGCCGCACAGGACCAGCCCGCACTTCTTGCCTCGGAACTTTTCTGGGAACGCCAACAGCGCCGCGAGCGAGGCCGCGCCAGCGCCTTCGGCAATGGTCTTTTCGACCGTGCAATAGAGCGAGATGGCCCGCTCGAAATAGGGCTCTTCGACCAGCAGCACATCCTCGACCAAGGGCCGCGCAATGCTGTAGGCCTGATCGCCGACCTGCTTGACCGCGATGCCTTCAGCGATGGTTTGGCCACCGCTATTGGTGTTCATGCCCCGCATGCGGGCGGTGAACGAAGGGTACATGGCCGGTTCGACGCCCATGATCCGGATATCGGGATTGATCGACTTGGCCGCCACGGCCATGCCCGCAATCAGCCCGCCGCCGCCGATGGGCACGGGTAGGATTTCAAGATCTGGCACGTCCTCTAGCATTTCCAAGGCGACGGTGCCCTGTCCAGCCATGACGTCATAGTCGTTGAAGGGGTGAACAAAGACCAGACCGCGCTCTTCGCGCAGGCGTTGGGCGATATCCGCCGCCTCGTCATAGCTTTCGCCCTCGAGGACGACTTCTGCGCCGTGGCCGCGCGTATGCTCGACCTTCACCATGGGCGTGCCCTTGGGCATAACGATGGTCACGGGCACACCCATGCGGGCGGCGTGATAGGCAAGGCCCTGGGCGTGATTGCCAGCGGAAGCCGCAATGACGCCGCGCGCGCGCTCGTCCGCCGACATCAGGGACAGCTTGTTCAGAGCGCCGCGCTCTTTGAAGGCCGCCGTGAATTGCAGGTTTTCAAACTTAACCCAGACCTCGGCCCCGGTAATTTCCGACAGCGTGCGCGAATGACGGCAAGGCGTACGCTCGATATGGCCGTGCAACCGGGTTGCCGCCGCTTTTATATCGTCGAAAGTTAGGGTCATGAGAGGCCAGAAGGGTCTGCGCCCAAAGATCTAAGGGCAGGAAAGGAACGAGGCAAAAGGTGCCACCGGCGGGCTTTACCGCAATTTTGCCGGTAGGTCCAAGGGCGGCATGAGTTTTTGAGATAGGCTGCGGGCCTAAGCCGCATCAAACTCCACCACGCGGTGACCCGGTTCCACTTCGCGCAGCTGCGGCACATAGATCGGATCGGACGGCCGGGCGGGCAGGCGAGAGGGCAGGAACCTTAGGCCCGACAGGGGATCAAACGGGCTGGGTGGCTCGCCGGTCAGACGCACGCGCTGACGGCTACGTTCTTGCGCTGGATCGGGGATCGGGGCCGCCGTCAACAGCGCGCGGGTATAGGGATGGCGCGCGTCGCTATAGAGCTGATCGCGGCTCGCCTCTTCCATAACCCGGCCCATATAGAGCACCATCACCCGGTGACTGATCTCGCGCACCACGGCCAGATCGTGGCTGATAAACACCATGGCCATGCCCAGATCCTTTTGCAGGGAGATGAGCAGATCGATGATCTGGGCCCGGATCGAGACATCAAGGGCCGAGACTGCCTCGTCGCAAATGACCAGTTGCGGCTTAAGGATCATGGCCCGCGCAATGCCGACGCGCTGGTTTTGACCGCCGGAAAGCTCGTGCGGATAGCGGTTGATCAGGTCGGTGGACAGGCCCGCCCGCTCCATCATGGCTCGAACTTCAAGCTCGCGGCCTGCATGGTTCAGATCGCCGCGAAACACGCGCAGGGGCTCACCGATGGAATCGCCGATGGTCATGCGCGGATCAAGGCTGGCTAGGGGGTCTTGGAAAACGATCTGAAGGTCCTTGCGCGCGGCCATCATCGCCTTGCGGTCGGCCTCTGTCAGGTTGGTGCCCAGAACGGTGACCGATCCGGCGCTCGCAGGGATCAGGCCTAGAACCGCGCGCGACAGGGTGGACTTGCCACAGCCGCTTTCGCCCACAACACCGAGCGTCTCACCCTTACGGACCTGAAGGCTCACCCCATCCACAGCGCGCAGGACCTTCTTGGGCGCAAAAAGGCCGTCGGCGAGCGGGAACCAGACCTTGATGTCCTTGCCCTCGACCACCACAGGCGCATCCTTGGCCACCGGCTCTAGCATGGGGCGACCACCCCGGTCGGCGCGGTCTAGGCGCGGAATGGCGGCCAGCAGTTCGCGGGTATAGTCCGATTGGGGCGCCGAAAAGATCGCTTGGGCGGGCCCTTCTTCGACATAGAGACCGCTCTTCATCACGCAGACCCGGTCGGCCATACGGGCAATGACGCCCATATCGTGGGTGATCAACACCATGGCGGTGCCGGTTTCACGCTTGAGTTCGTCCATCAGGTCGAGAATTTCGGACTGGACGGTCACATCGAGCGCGGTGGTCGGCTCGTCGGCGATCAAGAGGGCCGGATTGCCCGCCATAGCCCCGGCGATCATCACCCGCTGGCGCATACCGCCGGACAGTTCATGGGGGTACTGGTTGAGGCGGCGCGCGGCTTCGGGAATGCGCACCCGGTCCAGCCACTCGCGGGCCTTGGCCATGGCGTCGCGGGCGCTGAGGCCAAAATGCAGGCGCAGGGGCTCGGCAATCTGTTCGCCGATGCGGACATGGGGCGTCAGGGCGGTCAGCGGGTCTTGAAAGATCATCGCGATCTTGGATCCGCGAATCTGGTTGAGCTTGGTCGGGGCCAGACCCAAGATCTCTTGGCCCTTGAAGCGGATCGATCCGGTCGCCTTGCCATTGGCCGACAACAGGCCCATGGCGGTCATGAAGGTCTGGCTCTTGCCCGAGCCGCTCTCGCCCACCACGCCCAAACATTCGCCCTGCGCTACGGCGAGGCTAATTCCCTTCACCGCTTCGATCTGGCCGTCAAAGGTCTGGAAGCTGACCTTGAGATCATCAATCGCCAGCACGGGCAGTTCGGTTGAGGGCGTTGTCGGGGAGGGCAATCGCGAAATCCTTGAAATCTAGGTCTAAGGACCGACTCTACCTGCGTCCCAGCCCGTTGCAATCGCTCAGGCGGCAAAATGCCCGCCTTTTCATTCTGCTCCCCCTTTCCATTCCCCTCCAAGTCAGGGCAAATGGCGCTACAACAATGTGAGAGCTGTCATGCCCGTTCTGTCGATCGTTAACACCGCAATTTTTGATTCTGGCGCGATCCAGAAGCTGGCCTCCAGCCTGACCCAGCAGGGGGTCAAGCGGCCCATGCTGGTCACCGATCAGGGCCTCGTCGCTGCCGGGATCGTCGCGACCGTGACGGCAGCGGCCGGCGAGACCGGCTTTGCCGCCGTCTTCGACCAGACCCCGCCCAATCCCGATGAGGACAGTGTCACCGCGGCAACCAAGGTCTTTAAGGACAATGACTGCGACGGCGTCGTGGGTCTGGGCGGTGGTTCGAGCATGGACCTGGCCAAGGCTGTGGCCCTGATGGCCAGTCACGAAGGTCCGCTGGAAAAGTACGGTGCTTCGGTGCGCGGCATGCGCCTGATCACCAAGACCTGCCCGATCATCGCCATCCCCACCACCTCGGGCACAGGCTCGGAAGTGTCGGTCGGCGCGGTGGTCGTGCTGAACAATGGCCGCAAGGAGACCTTCGTCTCGCCGCACCTCATCCCCGGCGTGGCGATCTGTGATCCGGACCTGACCTTGGGCCTGCCTGCGGGCCTGACCGCCGCGACCGGCATGGACGCGGTGACCCACTGTATCGAAGCCATCCTGGTTCCCACCGTCAATCCACCGCTTGAAGCCATCGCCTATGACGGTGTTGAGCGTGCCATCGGTATGGGCTGGCTGGAAAAGGCCGTTGCGGACGGCTCGGACCGTGACGCGCGCTGGCACATGATGATGGCCTCGGTCGAAGGGGCCTTGGCCTTTGCCAAGGGTCTGGGCGCGGTTCATGCCCTGTCCCACTCCTGCGGTCGCTTGCCCGGCTTAAAGCTACACCACGGCGCCCTGAACGCCCTGTTCTTGCCCGCCGTCCTGCGCTTTTCCGAAGGGGCTGCGCCTGAGAAATATGCCCGGCTGAAGCGGGTGATGGGTCTGGCCCCAACCGATGATCTGGCCGATGCGATTGCGGCGCTGAATGCGCGTCTGGGCATTGTTCCCAAACTGTCGAGCCTTGGCGTTACCCGCGAGATGTTCCCAGAGATCGTGTCCTACGCGCTCGGGGATCTGGCCCACCTGTCGGCCCTGAAGCGTCCAACGGCTGAGGAATATGAAGCCCTGATCGAGGCGGTGTTCTAGGCGCGGCATCCCGCGTCTGGTCTTCCCTCTGCACGGCCCTAAGGATTAGCTCTATGTTTGCCAAGCCTCGTACCGATCTGGTTCCCAATACGGCTGCCTATGAGAATGAGGCCTTGGTCAAGGCCACCGGCTTTCGCGAATATGATGCGCGTTGGCTTTTTGGTCCGGACATCAACCTTTTGGGTATTCAAGCTCTCGGGCTGGGGCTTGGCACCTATATTCATGAGCTGGGTCAGTCCAAGATTGTCATTGGCCACGACTATCGGTCCTACTCCCTGTCGATCAAGCAGGCCCTCGCTCTCGGCCTGATCGCGGCAGGCTGTGAGGTGCTGGATATTGGTCTGGCCCTGTCGCCGACCGCCTATTTTGCCCAGTTCGATCTGGATGCGCCTTGCGTAGCCATGGTCACGGCCAGCCATAATGAAAATGGCTGGACGGGTGTGAAGATGGGCGCCCAGCGTCCCTTGACCTTTGGCCCAGACGAGATGGGCCGTCTGAAGGACATTGTCACTGAAGGCGCTTTTGTTGAGCGTCCGGGCGGCTCGCTGACCCGGATTGAGGGCGTGGCCGAGCGGTTCATTGCCGATGCCGCCTCGCGCGTTCAGGTCAAGCGTCCGCTCAAGGTCATCGCCGCCTGCGGTAATGGCACGGCCGGTGCCTTCGCCCCGCAAGCCTTGCGGGCGATGGGGGTTGAGGTCATCGAGATGGACTGCGACCTCGACTATAACTTCCCAAAATATAACCCCAATCCCGAAGACCATATCATGCTGATGGCCATGGCCGAGGCGGTGCGCACGCACGGCGCCGATCTGGCCTTTGGCTTTGATGGGGACGGCGACCGCTGCGGCGTGGTCGATAACGAGGGCGAAGAGATCTATGCCGACAAGATCGGTCTGATGCTGGCGCGCGATCTGGCCCCGCTCAACCCCGGCGCAACCTTCATTGTCGATGTGAAGTCGACGGGCCTCTATGCCACCGATCCGGTGCTGGCGGCCAATGGCTGTACGACGGTCTATTGGAAGACGGGTCATAGCTATATCAAACGCAAGACGGCTGAGCTGAAGGCTCTGGCGGGCTTTGAAAAGTCCGGCCACTTTTTCCTCTCCGGCGATCTGGGCCGAGGCTATGACTGCGGCCTGACGGCGGCGGCGGCGATCTTGGCCATGCTGGATCGCAATCCGGGCCAGAAACTGTCGGACCTGAAAAAGGCCCTGCCGGTTGCCTTCACCTCTTTGACCATGTCGCCCCATTGCGGCGATGAGGTGAAGTACGGCGTGGTCGATGCAATCGTGCGCGAGTATCAAGACCTTGCAGCGGCGGGCGGCGAAATTCTCGGCCGCAAGATCAAGGACGTGATCACGGTCAATGGCGTGCGCGTGGCGCTCGACGATGGTAGCTGGGTTCTGGTCCGCGCCTCGTCCAACAAGCCTGAGATCGTGGTTGTGGTCGAAAGCACCCGGTCGGCTGACGATATGCGCGCCCTGTTCCATCAAGAGGTGAAGCCAAGGCTGGCCAAACGCCCAGAGGTCGGGGCCTATAATCAAGAGATCTAGGGATCACAGCCTAGACCGGGGACCCGTTCAGTTGGGAAGTTCAGCGCCTTGACCAGTTGCAAGATCACCCCGGTCATTTTGAGCGGCGGCGCGGGTACGCGGCTCTGGCCCCTGTCCCATCCAGGCATGCCCAAGCAGTTCCACGCCCTAGGCTCTGAGCGCACCATGCTGCAGGACACGGTTCTGCGGGCAAAGGACAGCGGCGCCCTGACCTTTGCTGATCCCGTGATCATCTGTGCCGAAGACCATCTGGCCACCATTGATGAGCAGCTTGCTGCGGTTGACCGGGCAGCGGCCCAGATCGTGCTGGAACCCTTTGGCCGTAACACGGCGGCAGCGGCCTATCTTGCAGCGGCGGCGGTGCGAGATCTGGATCCCGCGTCGTTGGTCCTGCTCTTGCCCGCCGACCACATCATTGCCGATCCAGAGTCCTTTATGAGGGTCATTGCCGCCGCCGCGAAGACTGCCGCCAGCCACATCGTCACCTTTGGCATCGAGGCTGACCGTCCCGAGACCGGTTATGGCTATATTCAGCAGGGGGACCGGCTGGATGAGGGTGTGTTTGCCGTGCGCCGCTTTGCCGAAAAGCCCAGCCGTGAGCGGGCTGAGAAGTATCTCGCCGAAGGGGGCTATGTCTGGAACGCAGGCATCTTCCTCTTTGCTCCAGAGGTGATGCTGAGCCAGATGGCGGCTTTGGCTCCCAAGATTGCTGAGCAGGCCGGTCTGTCCTGGTCTCGGGCAGCGAACCATGACCGGGTGGTGCGGCTCGATGCGGAGGCTTTTGGCGCCTGTCCGTCCGAACCGGTCGATATTGCGGTGATGGAAAAGACACAGCTGGCTGCCGTTGCGCCCTGTTCGATGGGCTGGGCCGATGTCGGCTCCTGGAGCGAGATCCACCGGCTGGGGACCAAGGATACGGCGAATAACCTGCTGCACGGCGATGCTGTGGCCATTGAGACCTCCAATAGCCTGATCTGGACCGATGGCGCGCCTGTGGCCGTGATTGGCGTCGATAATCTGGTGGTGGTGTCGACCTCAGAGGGTCTGGTGGTCCTGCCCATGGACCGGGCTCAAGATCTCAAACTCGCCATTGCCGCCATCAAGGCCCTGCGCGAGGCCAAGGCCTAGCCCTCTGCCTTGACCGCCCGGTGCAGTTCCACGATGGCGCAGATGATATGGTAGAAGGAACTGGCGGGAGCGGCCTCGTCGATGAAACTGCCATCGGGCTGCATCCGGTCATGCCAAAGGCCCGTAATCGGCACATCGAGATATTTGAGAAGGCCAAGCGCCCCCTCGACCACGCCGCGCAGAGCCTCGGTCTCGCCGGTCATCTGGGCCAACAGGATACCCGCCTTAATCCGCTCGGTTTGCGGCCAGAGCCGAGACTGAGCGTCATGGACGCTGAGGTCGCTGAGCAGCACATTATAGGCCACGCCCCGCACCGGATCGATGCCGTGGGTCTCGGCCAAGGCGATCATCTTACAGGCCGCTGCAATGGCATCAGGACGGGCCTTGGCCTTGCCCCAGCGAAGGAGCAGCCAGGCCCATTCGAACTGGTGCCCCGGTTCGAACTTCAGGCCCTCAACGCCTGCGCTTGCATTCCAATCCCCGTCGAAATATTCCCGCACGCAGCCCAGTTGCGGCTCAATGAATTTGGAGAGGCATAGCTCCGCGATCTCGTCGGCTTGGGCTTGCCAGATCGGATCGTTGCTGACCTCGGTCCAGGCCAAGGTTGCCTCGAACAGGTGCATGTGGGGGTTGGACTGCAGGGGGAGGGTACGCGGTGCGGTCTCATCAAATCCGCCTAAGCCATTGGCCTGCCGCGCCTTGAGCTGCTCGAGCAGGCGCTTGGCGCGGTCCTCTAGGCCGACGATCTGCGGCTGGGTTCGGGTGACGCTGGCCAGCGCGAAAAGCCCGAAGGCCTGATCATAGAGCGACACCGAATCGTCGAGTACCGCGCCGTCGGCATCCACCAGCGTACGGATCAGGCCATCGGGCCGAAAAAACCGCGCCAGATAGGTTTCGACGCTGGTTTGCAAGATTGCATTGGTATCGAGGGGCGAGCCCAACTCGGCGGCCATAGCGAAACAATAGAGCTGCCTGGGCGTGACTCGGCCTCGTCTCGGTAAGGCGACGGGGTTTCCATAATGATCAATCTTTTCGAAGAAACCGCCTTGATCATGGTCAATGCCGAGCCTCATCCAGATCGGATAGCCGTGACCAATGGCCCACTGGCGCAGGTCCTCACAGAGGCTCACGGTCTGAGACCACAGGGGCATCTGTTGAAGTTGCGACAAAAACCACCTCGAAACTCTCGTCTTCATCGCTGCGCCAAGAGGCAGTGCGATGTTGGCGAGAAGGCCATCGTTCATACAGTCTATGGATTGGCATGATTGGCTATGTTTGATCAACCACTGGGGTCAATTTGGGTTCCAAAACGGCCCTCCGGCTGGTATTGCGGGAGGCAATATCTAGAAAATGCAGTGAGCTAGGCGGGTTATGAGAGTTTTGGTGACAGGCGGGGCGGGATTTATCGGTTCAGCGGTCTGTCGCCATCTGGTCCTGTCTGAGAATGCCACCGTCCTTAATATTGATAAACTGACCTACGCCTCGAGCTTGGCCTCGCTCGACCCGGTCAAAAAATCAGACCTTTACAGCTTCCTGCACGCCGATATTACCGACGCACCGGCCATGGCGGCGGCCTTTGCCCAGTTTCAGCCGGATGTGGTGATGCATCTGGCGGCGGAGAGCCATGTGGACCGGTCCATCGATGGGGCCGATCCCTTCATCTTCACCAATGTGGTGGGCTCCTTTGTCATGCTGCAGGCAGCGCTGGTCTATTGGCGCGGGCTTGAGGGGACAAAGAAGGATGGCTTTCGCTATCTGCATGTCTCGACCGATGAGGTCTATGGCAGCCTTGGCGATACGGGCCATTTCCACGAGACGACGGCCTATGATCCGCGCTCGCCCTATTCGGCTTCGAAGGCCGCTTCCGATCATCTGGCCAAGGCCTGGTTCCATACCTATGGCCTGCCGGTGGTGGTCTCCAACTGTTCTAACAATTACGGCCCCTATCATTTCCCCGAAAAGCTCGTGCCCCTGACCATCTTGAACGCGATGGAGGGCAAGCCGCTGCCGGTCTATGGCAATGGCCTAAACATTCGCGACTGGCTCTATGTCGATGATCACGCCCGGGCCCTGACCCTCATCGCGACGAAGGGCCGACCCGGCGAGACCTATAATGTCGGCGGCAATAATGAGCGGACCAATCTGGATGTTGTGCACGCGGTGTGCGACCTGCTGGACGAACTGACCCCCGCTCTGCCGACAGGACCGCGCCGAGGGCTCATCACCTTCGTCAAGGACCGCCCCGGTCACGATCAGCGCTATGCTATTGACGCGACCAAGCTGAAGTCCGAGCTCGGCTGGACGGCGCAAGAAGACTTTGCCTCGGGCCTTCGCAAGACGGTCCAATGGTATCTGACCAACCAAGCATGGTGGCAGCCCCTGCGTGATCGTTATGATGGCCAACGCCTTGGCGTCGATGTTAAGGCCAAAGCCTAATGCGCATCGAATCGCTCGCCCTTCCTGAGGTCAAACTGCTGTGGCCGCGCCAATTTGGCGATGATCGTGGCTTTTTCAGCGAAACCTGGAACCGCGCCACCTTGCACAAGGCTGGTATCGAGATCGATTTTATCCAAGAAAACCAGTCCCTCTCGCGGCCTGTCGGCACGGTTCGAGGCTTACATTTCCAAGCCCCGCCCTTTGCGCAAGACAAGCTGATCCGGGTCCTGTCTGGCCGTATCTATGATGTGGCGGTCGATATTCGCCAAGGCTCGCCGACCTATGGTCAGTGGGTCAGCGCGGAAATCTCGGCAGAAAAATGGAACCAGATTTTGGTGCCTGCCGGGTTCGCCCACGGCTTTTGTACCCTCGAGCCGGATACCCACGTCGCCTATCTGGTCAACGCCCATTGGTCCGCTGAGGCCGAGGGGGCGATCGCTTGGAATGATCCGGACCTCGCTATCGACTGGCCGGTCAGCGAAGCTGATGCGGTCTTGGCCGACAAGGATCGCGCGGCCGGTGGCTTCAAGTCCTTCGTTTCGCCCTTCTAATCCGGTGCAGAGCGCCCCAATCCTCGTCTTTGGCCGGACTGGGCAGGTGGCTCAAGAGTTGGCGCGTCTGGCGCGTACCCAACAGATCGCCATGGTCTTTGCCGGTCGCGACACCTTAGATCTGGCCGCCGGTGGCGACCCCGGCGCTCTGATCGCTCAGATCAAGCCCCGCGCTGTGATTAATGCGGCAGCCTATACGGCGGTCGACCGGGCCGAGCAGGAAGCGGCTCAAGCCTTTCAACTGAACGCCCACGCCCCCGGCCAGATGGCAAAGGCCTGCGCAGGCCTAGACATCAGCTTCATCCACTATTCGACCGACTATGTGTTCGACGGCCTTTTGGACCGGCCCTACCGAGAAGATGACGCGACCGGCCCTCGGTCGGTCTATGGGCTATCGAAACTGGCAGGCGAGCAGGCCGTTTTGGCCGCTGGCGGCAAGGCCATTGTGCTGCGAACAGCTTGGGTTGTTGGCGCGTTCGGCAGCAACTTCGTCAAGACCATGCTGCGCTTGGCTGCGAGCCGCGATGAGATCGGCGTGGTGGCCGATCAGTTTGGGCGGCCAACCTGGTCTGCGTCCGTGGCCCAAGCAGGACTGGCGGCCCTAGACCTTCTGGCCAAGGATCCGTTGGCGGCAGGTCTCTATCACGCGGGCGGCGCGGATGATGCCAGTTGGGCCGATCTGGCAGCGGGAACCTTTGAGCGCTCAGGCCCTCTCGGCCTTGCGAGCGCACGGGTCAAACCGATCACCACGGCCGACTATCCGACCCCTGCCGCGCGGCCTGCCAATTCTCGTTTGGACAGTTCGAAATTTTCCAGCCTCGCTGATTGGCAACCCATGGCTTGGACAAAGGCGCTGGATCACATATTGAAGGACATCGCGACCTCCCCAGAAGGACCAGACGCATGAAGGGTATCATCTTGGCCGGAGGCAGCGGATCGCGCCTGCACCCTATGACCCTCGTCACCTCCAAGCAGTTGATGCCGGTCTATGACAAGCCGATGATCTACTACCCCTTAACCACCCTGATGATGGCCGGTGTGCGCGATATTTTGCTGATCACGACGCCCCATGACCTGCCGCAGTTTCAAAATCTGCTCGGTGATGGCTCGCAGTGGGGGCTGTCCCTGTCCTATCGCACCCAGGCTGAACCCAATGGCTTGGCGCAGGCCTATGTCATCGGGGCAGATTTTGTGGCGGGCGGGCCCTCCTGCCTGATCCTTGGCGACAATATCTATTATGGCCAAGGCCTGCCGGAGTTGCTGGGACGTGCCCAGACCAATGGCGCGGGCGCGACCGTCTTCGCCTATCATGTGCAGGACCCTGAACGCTACGGCGTGGTCGAGTTCGATGAGCAACAACGCGCCATCTCCATCGAGGAAAAGCCGGTGTCGCCGCGCTCGAACTGGGCGGTGACGGGGCTCTATTTCTATGATGAGGCGGTGGTCGATATTGCCGCTAACCTCAAGCCGTCAGCCCGCGGTGAATATGAGATCACGGACGTCAACCGTACCTATCTGGAGCGAGGCCGCCTGTCGGTCGAACTGATGGGGCGCGGCTATGCTTGGCTAGATACGGGCACGCCCGACAGCCTGCTCGAAGCGGCTGAATTTGTCCGCACCTTGGAAAAGCGTCAGGGCTTTAAGATCGCTTGCCCCGAAGAGGTTGCTCTCCATATGGGCTTCATCGATGAGCAGACCTTGAGGGCCCAGACCATTTTCAATGGCTCATCAAGCTATTCGCACTACCTCAGAGCCTTACTGACCAGACAAGGTTCCCCCTCTGGCTGGACCGCCTAGAACCCTTTCAAACCCCAAGGAGCGACGGATATGATCGATCGTAGACAGCTTCTGATTAAGGCCGCCGGTTCGGCCCTGCTGATCAACCTGGCGGCTCAGGCATCGGCCTTTTCGGCCTCGACCAGCGGTGAGCGGTTCGAGGTTATGCTCAGTGAAGCCGATTGGCGCAAGCGCCTGACGCCCGAGCAGTATGCAGTGCTGCGCGATCACTCTACCGAGCGGGCTGGAACCAGCCCCTTGGACCACGAAAAGCGGCGGGGTGTCTTTGTCTGTGCGGGCTGTAACCTTGATCTCTACCGGTCAGAGGACAAGTTCGATTCGGGTACCGGTTGGCCCAGCTTCATTCGGCCGATCAAGGATGCGGTGCGCACCTCAATCGATCAGTCGCTCTTCAGTGTGCGTACCGAAGTCCATTGCCGCCGGTGCGGGGGGCATCTGGGCCATGTCTTTGATGACGGTCCGGCCCCGACCGGCAAGCGCTATTGCATGAACGGCATCGCTATGAAATTTCGCCCCGTTTGAGCCACAGCTTGACCTAAGGTCTGGGCTGACAAGGCCTTAGGCATCGATATATCGTCACCTCAAAGGCTAGGTCGAGCAAACGACCGGCGAGGTTCGGGAGAGACCCCTATGGAAGATCGTATCACAGTCGACATTCAAGGCGGCGTTGCTGACGTGCGTTTGGTTCGCGTCGATAAGATGAACGCGCTGGATGACGCCATGTTCGACGCCTTGATCAAGACCGGTGAGCGTCTGAAGACGGAGGCGGGTGTTCGCGCGGTGGTGCTGTCGGGCGCTGGCCGCGCCTTCTGCGCCGGGCTGGATATGGGCAATTTTGACAAGATGGCCTCGGGCGAGCGCAAGGGTGGGACCGGTCTGGTCGAGACCCCGCGCACAGAGGGCGGGTCTAACCGCGCTCAGCATGCCGTAATGGTCTGGCGTGAAATTCCAGTTCCGGTCATTGCAGCCGTTCACGGTGTGGCCTTTGGCGGCGGCTTTCAGTTGGCCCTTGGGGCAGACATGCGCTTTGTCACGCCCGATGCGCGCATGGCGGTGATGGAGATCAAGTGGGGTCTGGTCCCCGACATGGCCGGAATTGCCCTGCTTCGCCGTCTGATCCGCGACGATCAGGCCCGCGAACTGACCTATAGCGGCCGCCAATTTACCGGTGAAGAGGCCCTGAGCCTGGGTCTCGCCACACGGGTCTGCGCCGATCCCTATGCTGAGGCTTTGGCCTTCGCACGCGACGTTGCCAGTAAGAATCCTGACGCCATTCGCGCCGATAAGCGCTTGATGAATCTGGCTGACGATGGCGATCAGCGGGCGATCTTGCTGGCCGAAAGTGTCGAGCAGTCGGCCCTGATCGGCTCGCCCAATCAGATTGAGGCCGTGCTCTCCAGCATGCAAAAACGCGCGCCCAATTTCGTCAATTGAGCGCGCGCTACTGTCTGATCGTTAGGCATAAAGCGCGAGCCTAGCTCGTGCGCGGCTTAACGAAGGGCAGGGTCGAGGTCAGGCCCCCGTCAACCGGGAAGGCTTGGCCGTTGACATAGGACGCCTCGTCCGAGGCCAAGAACAGCACCATATTGGCGATCTCTTCAGGTTCGCCATATCGGCCCATGGGATTGAGCTGGCCGATCTTGTCCTCGTTGCCACGCGCGCGGGCATTGTCGAAGATTGGCTTGGTCATGCCGGTCTCGATCAGGCCGGGGCAGACGGCATTGACGCGAACGCCAGTACCGTAAAAGGCGTTGGAGCTGGTCTGAACCAGCGAGATCACCCCGGCTTTTGACGCAGAATAGGGTGAGCCGCCAGCATTGGCGCGAATGCCTGCGACCGAGGCAGTACAGATGATCGAGCCCTTGCCCTGTTTGATCAGGTGCGGCGCGACATGCTTGATGGCCAAGAACGGGCCGATCAGATTGACCCGCAAGATCTCGTTCCAATAGTCGACCGTCTGGTCAAAGAACGGCACCATGCCGCCCGAGATCCCCGCATTGGCATAGATGATGTCCAGCCCGCCAAATTCGGCGATGGCCCGGTCGACATAGCCGATCACCTCAGCCTCAACGCCCACATCGGCCGTCATGCCAATCGCATGGCCACCGGCGGCGATGATCATTTCGACAGTTTCATGGACGGCGTCGGTCTTGTCGACGCAAAGGATGCTTGCACCTTCGCGGGCAAAGGCCTTGGAGGTGGCGCGGCCAATGCCTGAGCCTGCTCCGGTGATGATTGTGCGCTTAGCTTGAAGCCGTCCCATCTGTTTTCTCCCTAGGATGATCTTATGCGCCCACTATAGGGCTCGAACCGGCCGGTTCCAGTTCAAACCTGCGTCGTAGGGCCTTTAGCGACGGCTGTTCGACCAGACGCCAGAATAGCCACGCGGTCGGGAGGGCAATCGCGAACACGGCGGCACCATAGCCAAGGCCGTGATCCGCCGGCCAATGGCGGCCGAGCAGCCAGGTCACGGGCCAATGGACCAGATAGAGGCTGTAGGAAATCTCGCCTAGGCCTTCGAGGAGGGCCAGACGCGGCCAGCGGCCTGAGGCTTCTATCCCCGCTACGCCTGCAACGATCAAGGCCGACGGACCGCCCCAAACCAGAGCCCGCCAAAAGCCAAAATCGGTGACGGCCGCATGCTGCGCTGCCAACAGTCCCACACCCAAGACCAGCAGGACGGCTGAAATTCGAGGGCCGGGTAGGGATCTCGTGAGCAGGGCTTGGCCAATCAACAGGCCAAGGATGAACTCGGTCAGCATGGGATTGGCGATCAAGAAGGCCGCCTCGCTGCTGATAAAGCCAACCATCCAACAGCCAATCAGGCCCATGGTGACAAAGATCAGGGGGTTCGACGGTTTGCGCCAAAGGCTGACCGCCATGACCAGATAGAACAGGGCCTCATAGGTCAGGCTCCAGCCCACGGGCAGGAGGGGGAAGGGCTCACCGGCTGGATTGAGGTGCGGGATCAGGAACAGTGACAGCACCAGATGCAGCGGTGAAAAATGCGCTGCCGTCAGGTTCTTGGCATCAAGCAGAACCAATGAAGCGACCACCAGTGTGGCGATCCAATAGGCGGGAACCACCCGCAAGGCCCGGCCAAGCAGGAACTGTTTGGCGCTCTGGTCACGCTGATTGACCGATAGCCAAAGGACCACGCCGCTGATCACAAAGAACAGGTCCACACCCGCTGACCCGATGGAGGGGGTGCCGGTCATACCTGCTGGGATCGGCTGCCATTGGCTAATGTGAAATAGCAGCACCGACAGGGCTGCGATCCCGCGCAGGGACTGGATCGAGCGCAGCGGCGCGAGGGGCAGCGCCGCGCCCTTGGTCATTTGGGCGTATCGTGAATGCGTAGGATCAGCGACTGACTGGCTGTGGCCAGCAGTTCCCCGGTCTGGGCAAACATCGCCATTGAGCCGTGGGCAAAGCCGGCATGGATGGCCTGAACATGGATGTCGCACAGGACCCATTCGGTCGGCACGAACTGGCAATAGCGGATGGTGTTGTCCAGGCTGTTACCCCCTGCCGCACGGCCCAGCGCGCTGCCGATGCCGCTGGGTACGAAGTCCGCAATGACGGCCAGCATAGCCCGGTCGATGGTGATGCCCGGCGTCGGCCTGATCCACAGGATCGAGCGGCCATCAGGGCTGATCGTGCCGCTCTTGCGGTCCTGACCATAGGCAACCCGCGTCTGAAGGCGGCCATGCAGCATATCGCGTTGATCGCGCCAATGTTCACGCAGGGGGCAGTCCAACGGGGCCGGAACATCGGGGGCCTTGAGCCAGGTGTGCGAAATTTCATTGTCGCGCTGGCCAAGGGCCGCATTGACCGTGAAGATTTCCTTGTCGCCGACATGACCGATAACGCGGGCCTGACTGTTGGACTTGCCATGGGCGGGGACCCAGACATCCAGATCAACGACCGACGGTGGCCGCGCAAAGGACAGATATTGCGCGGTGGCCCAGACGACAGGCCGCTCACAGGTCTGCTCCATCGCCCGGATGGCGCTGGCCAGACCGACGCCGCCGAACATGAAGCATTTGTCCGGTGGTCCAACGCAGATCTTGGGATCGATCGGCAGATACCAGCGATGCGGATTGTGGGTCGGCTTAAGATGGAAAAAGGGCTCACTCATGGGGCCTATATGACTCCCGAAGTCCTAGGGCGCAACTGGCTAGGGTCCGGTTGAAGAACGGGCAACAGTGCCCTATCCCCACAGCCCCTGTTCCCCGCGCAGGCGGGGATCCAGAAGCGTCTAGACCGGACCGCGGGTTGGCCCTGATCTGGATCCCCGCCTTCGCGGGGAACGCGGGGAGAGAGGGTGGTGGATGGAGCCCCCGCACCCAACCCTCTCCCCCAAGGGGGCGAGGGCTCAACACGAACAGGCCCTCTCCCTGAGGGAGAGGGTTGGGTGAGGGCCTTTTTTGTTTTTATTTGGGCCGATTAACCGCGAACCAGCTTCTTCACCCGCGTCACCGCGCGGTCGCGCTTGAGGCGCGAGAGGTAATCAATGAACAGCACACCCTTCAGGTGATCCATCTCGTGCTGGATACAGACCGCATAGAGGCCCTCGGCCTCCTCTTCGATCTGAACGCCATGATAATCGAGATAGCGCAGGCGAACCTTGCTGGGGCGCTCAATCACGTCAAACACGTCGGGCACCGACAGGCAGCCCTCTTCGCCTTCGACCAACTCGTCATTGCGAGACAGGATCTGCGGATTGACGAAGAAACGCGGCTCCTTTTCCTCGTTCTCTCTGGCCAAGTCCATGACAATGACCTGCTTGGCCACGCCGACCTGAATGGCCGCCAAGCCGATGCCGGGAGCGTCGTACATGGTCTCCAGCATATCATCCATCAGTGCGCGCAGGGCGTCATCGACGACTTCAACAGGCTTGGAAACCTGCTTTAGGACGGGATCTGGAACGGTCAGGATCGGAAGAATAGCCATAAGCAGGAGGTAGGGGACGGGAGGGCCAAGGTCAAGGTGCGGCTAAAGGGGTTTCCCCACCATCGCCAAGCAATTTCGTCACGGGGCGGACGGCGGTTTCTACCGGTTCGAGCACGATCAGGTCCTTGCCCTCATGGTCTACGGCCAGCTCTTCGAACCGGCGAGCTTGGGTCATGACCTGACTTTCCAGCGAGCCGACGAACGAATTATAACGCCCGACAGCCCCATCCAGAGCCTTGCCGAGGGCCGCTGCATGACCGCCCATCACCGACAGGCGCTTGTAAAGTTCCTTGCCCAATTTCGCGACCTGATCTGCGTTTTTCGACTGCTCCTCGACCCGCCAGCCATAGGCGACAGCCTTACAGAGGGCAAAGAGGGTGGTCGGCGTGACCAGCAAGACCTTGCGGTCCATCGCCTCGGTCATCAGGTCCGGCAGCCGGTCCAGCGCGGCAGCTAAGAACCCGTCGCCCGGCACGAACATGGCGACAAAATCAGGTGAGGTCTTGAACTGGTCCCAATAGGCCTTGGCCGACAACTGACCCATATGGGTGCGGACGCTGGCAGCATGGCGGGTCAGGGCCGCGTCGCGCGCCGCATCATCGACCGCCTCTAGCGATTCCATAAAGGCGTTCAGCGAGACCTTAGCATCGATCACGAACACTCCGCCGCCGGGCATATGAACCTTGACGTCAGGGCGGCGACGGCCCTCGTCGGTATCGACCGAGAACTGTTCTTCAAAATCAAACCGGTTTTGTAGGCCTGCAGCCTCAAGCACATTGCGCAGGGTCTGTTCACCCCAGCGCCCCTGCACGCCCGCCCCGCGCCGCAGCGCCGCTGACAGCTTTCGCGCCTCGTCCTGAGTGGCGACCGAGGCGGTCATCAGGGCGGCAATCTGTTCCTTCAGGCCGCCGGTTTCCTCAACCCGTGCCTTTTCGATAGCCAGAACTTGCGTCTCAAACTTGGCCAAGGTTTCGGCCACGGGCTTCAGCACCGTTTCCATGCGGGCGTGGGCCAAGGTCTCGCGGGCCTTGAAATTCTCTTCGGCCCGTTTGAGAAAGGCCTCGCTAGCCTGATCGACGGTCTTGGCGGAGACGGCGGCAAAGGCCTCGGCCATGGTCGAGCGAGCATCTTCAAGCAGGCGGCCCCGCTCCTCCGCGGCTGATAGGCGCGCGCCCAGATCAGAGGCTACGGCCTGAGCCTCATCGGCGCGGCGGCGCTCGGATAGGCCCCAGAAAACGACGCCCACGAGGGCGAGCACGGTCAGGGCGAGGGGGAGTAGGCTTTCCATGGTCATGTCGAACCGTCCAATGAAGAAGGGGAACCCAGAGCCTAGAGATGGTCTACGTCACAATCGGACGCCATTTCGGTGTTATGCTGGACGTCGGGCGCGCAGGGCTTGAGCAATGGTGCCGTCATCGAGCCAATCCAGTTCGCCGCCCACCGGTACACCGCGCGCCAGCATGGTCACCGATATGGCATTGGCCGCGCCGGACAGACGGTCGGCCAGATAATGCGCTGTCGTCTGGCCATCCACCGTGGCAGGCAGGGCCAAGATCACCTCGCGCACATCGGTATCGACCACCCGCCCGATCAGCTCTTCCACGCGCAAGGCCTCTGGCCCGATCCCATCCAGCGCGGAGAGGAGGCCGCCCAGAACATGATAGCGCCCCCGAAAGGAGCCGCCGCGCTCCAACGCCCAAAGGGCGCCGACCTCTTCGACCACGCAGATCAGGCGGCCATCGCGGCTGCCGTCCGAACAGACGGCGCAAGGATCGCAGGTGTCTAGCGCGCCGCAGGTCTGGCAGGCCCGAACCCGTGCCCCGGCATCGGCCATGGCTTCGGTTAAGGGGAGCAAAAGCTGTTCACGCCGCTTAAGCAGGGCTAAGGCTGCCCGACGGGCCGAGCGCGGACCCAGCCCTGGCAGCTTGGCCAGAAGCGTGATCAGCCGTTCAATTTCAGGTCCGGCGGCGGCCAATAGCGCTTCCGATCACAGGTGAAGGGACAAAATGATTCGCAGCACTATAGCGCGGCTCGCCGCGCTTCGCAGGGGTCTCAATCCTCGTCGGGCTCTTCGACCGGCGCGGTGACCTCGGGCGCGGCCAGAGAGCGAATTTCAACGATCTCCGCGCCCGGGAAGGTGGTCATGACCAGCTTGACGAAGGGGTCGGCCTCGACCTCAGAACGCTGTTCGGAAACTTCACGCTTTTCGCGCTCCAGCAGGCTCTCCGCGCCGCCGCCGCCCTCTGCTGCGACAAGCCAAGGCTGGCCGGTCCATTCCTTCAGGCGCTGCGACAGGCGCTGGGCCAGATTGTTCGGCGCACCGGGGGCCGGTTCAAAGGTGATGGCGCCCTGACGAAAAGCGATGGGGCGCATGAAACGCTCTACATCCAGCTTCAAGCCGACCTCGCGGCGTGAACTGATCAGGGCGACGACATCTTCGAAGGATTGCAAGGTCGGCGCGGCGGTTGCGGGCTTGGCATCGAGCTGGCCATAGGCTTGAGGCTGGGCCGGGGCTGCCATCATCCGAGCTGTGCCACCGCCGCCGCCAGATGAGCCACCGCTGCTTGGACCGCTACCGCCGACTGGGTCGCCAGAGCGCAGGGCCCTGAGGGCCTCTTCGGGGCCGGGCAGGCTTGAGGCATAGCAAAGTCGGATCAGGGCCATTTCGCCCGCCGCCATAGGGTCTGGCGCGCGAAGGGTTTCCTCATGGGCCTTGAGCAGCATCTGCCAGACCCGCGCTAGCGTTCCGGCAGAGACCTGAGCCCCGATCGCGGCCAAGCGCGCCGCCTGATCCTTGGGCAGACTCAAGGCATCGGGACCAAGGGCCTTGGCCACAGACGCGCCATGGCAATGTTCGAGCAGGTCGAGCATGACCACAACCGGATCAGCACCAAAGCCATAGAGGGTCCGATAGGTCTTTAGGGCGGCGGCCGAATCCCCGCGCAGGGTCTCTTCGATCAGGGCGATGGTCTGGGCGCGGTCGGCAAGACCGAGCATATCGCGGACAATCTCTGCCCCAACGACTTGACCGCGGTCAGCCTGAACAATGGCCTGATCGAGCAAGGACAGACCATCGCGGACAGAGCCTTCGGCAGAGCGGGCGATCAGGGCCAGACCATCGGCATCAACCAGCGCGCCCTCGGCCTTGCAGATGCGGTCCAGATGCTGGGACAGCACATCGGGCTCGACGCGGCGCAGGTCAAAGCGCTGGCAGCGCGACAGGATGGTCACCGGGACCTTGCGAATTTCGGTGGTGGCAAAGATGAACTTGGCGTGCGGCGGCGGCTCTTCGAGCGTCTTCAACAGGGCGTTAAAGGCGCCCTTGGACAGCATGTGCACCTCGTCGATGACATAGACCTTGTAGCGCGCTTCGACTGGGCCATAGCGCACGCTGTCGAGCAGATCGCGCATATCGTCCACGCCGGTGCGGCTGGCGGCGTCCAGTTCCAGCACGTCCATGTGACGCCCATCAATTATGGCGCGGCAGTGACGGCCTTCTTTCGTCAGGTCAACGCTAGGGCCTGCGCTGCTGGAGCCATCATCGAAATTCAGAGCTCTCGCGAGCAGGCGCGCGGTCGTGGTCTTACCCACCCCGCGTACACCGGTCAGCATAAAGGCGTGCGCGATCCGGCCCGAGGCAAAGGCGTTGGTCAGGGTGCGGACCATGGCCTCTTGGCCGATCAGGTCCTCAAAGGTGCGCGGGCGATATTTTCGGGCCAGCACCTGATAGGCCGCGCCGGGCACGGAATCGCCACCCTTGAGAGGAGAAGGCGTTGAAGGGGACTGGGCAGGGGCCGATGCAGGCTCACCAAACATATCGTCGGTATTTTCATCACGAACGGGGGCTTCAGCCTCGGCCGTTTCGTCTTGATCCCAAGGCGGGGCGTTTTGGTCAACCGGCTCGGTCATTTCAGGCTCGGCCCTCGGTTGGCCCGGCACCGTCGGGCGGCGGGTCCTGACACTCTTGGAACGACGCGTTGCCTGAGCACAGGGTGTAATGGGTGGAGACTGGCGACGACCCGGAGCGAAACTCGTTGCGGCTGCTTCCTTCCGGACCTGACCGGATTGGCGAGGACTCCGCCCGCCACCAATCTCCATGCCCTATATGTCAAGGCCAAGGCCTCTATGCAAGGGGCGAGGGTTGATGGGTTCTTGTCGTCCCCCTCACCCAACCCTCTCCCTGTGGGAGAGGGTTGGGTGAGGGCCTTGTTATCTTTACCGCCGCTCACCAAACCCTACTGCAACTCTGAAAAGGTCATCCCCGCCTTGGCCTGTAGGCGATTGATCAAGGCCTGGCCGAGAGCGGCGGCTGGCGTCCAGATGCCGCCGGGGGTTTTGGTGCGGTCCACATCCAGCGCCAGACATAGAGCGCTTTCGGCGATCATCTTGGAGGTGCAGCCATAGCCGGGGTCCTTGTCACCGGTCACGACCACCTTCAGTTCCTTGCCGTCCTTGGTTTCACCCGCAAACAGGACGTCGAAATGGCCGGTTTCGCGCTCGTGCTTAGACGGGCCTTGGCCCGGCTTGGGCAGGGCAAAGCGCTGCAGAAGGGCGCGGGTTGGACCAAAGGCCAGAAGGCCATTTTGGATATTGGTCTGGCCGGTCATGGCCTTGGCCTTCTTGCGACCCGTCTCGCCGGACCCGGCCACCATCATCTCGTCATAGATCAGGTCTTGGCCATAGGCATGGCCGAGCAAAAGGTTAGAGCGGTGCACGACCTTGGTGTTGATTGCGGCCATGACAAAGGGGGCGGACCATTGATCTAGGCTCTGGTCCTCGGTCACGCCGTCGCCGCTCGGTTGGGCTGGGCCCTGAAAGCCACCGGCAAGGGCGAAGGGGTTGGCCATGACGGCGGCTTGGCTTGGCTCGCGCCGGATGGCCTCAAAGGTGGCGAGCATGCTGGCGACCGTGCCGCCAGAAAAGCCGCCCTTCATCTTGCGCACCCGGCCCCGGACGCGGGGCAGGGCGGTGCCGAACCGGGTCTTGGCTAGATCTTGCAGATAGAAGACGCCCAGATCGAACGGGATAGAATCAAAGCCGCAGGAAAAGACAATCCGCGCGCCTGAGGCGGCGGCGCGCTGGGAGTGGGCGGCGATCATCTGGGCCATCCAGGCGGGCTCACCGCACAGATCAACATAGTCGGTGCCGCTGTCGGCGCAGGCGATGACCAGCCCCTCGCCATAGAGCTGATAGGGACCAACGGTGGTGACCACGACCTTGGTCTTGAGGCACATGGCACTCAGCGACGCGGGGTCCGAGGCATTGGCGGTGATCATGGCAAGACTGTCTGGAGCACCGATGGCCTTGCGCACCTCGTCCAGCTTAGCATCGCTGCGTCCAGCAATGGCCCAGCGCACAGGCCCATCGACCCCATAGGTCGCGAGCATATGCTCGGCCACCAGCCGACCGGTAAAGCCGGTGGCGCCATAAACGACAAGGTCAAAGGCCCGTTCTGAAGTGGGGGTAGATTTTGAGGCCTTGGCCATAGGAACAGACTTTCATTGGGCTAAAGTTCAGGGTGCAAGGTCTGCTAACTGTCCCCAAGGGTCAAGGCCACCCCCGACCCCCTCACCCAACCCTCTCCCCCAAGGGGGCGAGGGCTAAGAAAGAGCGGATAAGCCCTCTCCCTGTGGGAGAGGGTTGGGTGAGGGCCTTGTTTTGTCTCGCGCCATTAGGAACCAAAGCCTCCAACATCCGCGTTCCCCGCGAAGGCGGGGACCCAGACCGTGACATGCTGGCGGGACTCAATCATCTGGATCCCCGCCTTCGCGGGGAACGCGGTGGAGGGTGGCCCCCTAGTTCATCACCTTGCGGGCATCCGGCAAATCCAGCGAGAAGGGCGGGATCTCGGCGTCGAAGGTTTGGCCGTCGTCGGTCAGCATCTGGAAACTGCCCGCCATGCTGCCCGATGAGGTGCGAAGCGGGCAGCCGGAGGTGTAGCGATAGGCTTCGCGGGGTTTCAGGGTCGGTTGGTCCCCGACCACCCCCTCACCCTTGACCTCGACGATGTCGTTACGGGAGTCGGTAATGATCCAGTGACGCGAGATCAGTTGCACCGTCTGCGTCCCATGGTTCTCGATCTCCACCACATAGGACCACATGTGCAGGCCGATATCGGGCTCTGAGTCTTCTGGCCGATAGGAGCACATAACCCGCACCACGATGTCGCGGGTGCGGGCCTCATAGATGGGCGAGCCCTTTGAGCGTGTGCGGCGCGGTATCCGGTTCACGCTGCGTCCAAGGCCCTGGACAGATCGCGGATCAGGTCATTGACACCTTCAAGGCCCACGGACAGGCGCACCGTGCCTTCGGTGACGCCGATGGCCAGACGTTCCTCTTCAGGAACAGACCGGTGGGTGGTGGTTGGCGGATGGGTGGCCATGGACTTGGCATCGCCGAGATTGTTGGAGATATCGACAATCTCAAGCGCGTTGAGGAAGTTAAACGCAGCCGCCCGCGAGCCGAGATCAAAGGCCAAGAGACTGCCGCCGCCGCTCATCTGCTTGATGGCGACCTCATATTGCGGGTGATCCTTGCGGAAGGGATAGAAGGACCGCTTCGTCTTGGCGTGATCTGCGATCAGATCGGCCAGCACCCCGGCGGTCTCGGTCTGGCGACGCACGCGCAGGTCCAAGGTCTCCAAGCCCTTGAGTAGGACCCAAGCATTGAAGGGCGATAGGGACGGGCCGGTATGACGCAGCATGTCGCGCAGGGCCTCGTCCATCAGTTCTTGTGAACCCAGAACCGCGCCGCCCAGCACCCGGCCTTGGCCGTCAATATGTTTGGTCGCCGAATAGACCACCAGATCAGCGCCCAGTTCGAGCGGCTTTTGAAAGATCGGGGTGGCGAAGACATTGTCGACAATGACCTTGGCCCCGACCGCATGGGCCAGCTTGGACACCTCTGCAATGTCGGTGACCTCGAGCAGGGGGTTGGCCGGGGTCTCGATCAGGACGGCCTTGGTATTGGGCCGCATGGCATTTTCCCAAGCCTTCAGATCGGTGGCATCGACAAAGGTGGTCTCGACGCCAAAGCGCGGCAACCACTCGGCCACCAGCCAGCGGCAGGAGCCAAAAAGAGCGCGGCCTGCAACCAGATGATCACCAGCCCGAACCAGACCCATTAGTGACGCATTGACCGCCGCCATGCCGGTCGCCATCGCCCGGCAGGCGGGCGCGCCTTCGAGCAGGGCCAGCCTTTGCTCGAACATCTCAACGGTTGGATTGGCAAAGCGCGAATAGACATAGCCGGGTTCTTCGCCTGCAAAGCGCGCCACGGCGCTCTCGGCGGAATCATAGACAAAGCCTTGAGTCAGATAGAGCGCTTCAGAGGTCTCATTGAACGCCGAGCGCATGGTGCCGCCGCGAACCAAACGGGTTGCTGCTTCCCAGGTCTTCGGATCTTCAGACATCGCCATTTCCTTCTTTAAGCGCGCGCATCAAAGGCATCGAAGGGGGTCAGGTCAAGGGGGCGTCTTGGCGCTGGCCATGATCTTGGTCTTGGTGGCACCTGAAGACTTGCCATTCGGTGAGGAGTCGCGGACTGTCGCCCCAATGAGTGAGCAACTTTCATCGGGCATCTTGCCCAGCAAATCGA
>Ga0214919_10001545_pt1 | contig 37415 bp, 31 predicted proteins | sample LL1503_MetaG_FD_177994 | JGI IMG/M metagenome (GOLD analysis project Ga0214919, IMG submission 177994) | Freshwater microbial communities from Lake Lanier, Atlanta, Georgia, United States - LL-1503 | ecosystem: Environmental > Aquatic > Freshwater > Lake | place: USA: Georgia | collected...
TCATTGGCATCAAGCTTGCTTTGGTCTTGACTGTGTTTGATTGTGTCGCCCGGCAGACCGCTTTGTTCAATTGTTTTCTGCAACACATCAATTCCACTGGTTGCGGCACCAGCGGCAATGTCAACTGCTGATTTTGCGCCTTGGGCAGTCACATCCACCGTGGTTTTAACGGTATCTGCTGCAGCGTATCCCAAAATTCGGGCCACATAACGAAACGGCGCCCCGAATGTGTCGCTGAACCACGCGGTTATGTCATCTAAATAAGTGAACACATTAAATCCAATGAGTGCCAACAGCAATATAATTAGCAATGCGCGCATCAACAATGAGGTCGTGGTTGACGATGATTCGTCAGGTGCATTTTCGGATGATGCAACCGAAAATCCAGATGCTGGCGCAAGTGCTGGCGCTGCAGCACCCTGTTCTAATGCATTCATTGCTTAAAATGAAATATCTAATAATGTAATATATTTAAAGAAGATAAAATAAATACACGCATACAACATGTATTCTTATGGACGAATATTTCAAACGGTGTTGATTTCCAATGCCAATGCCAATGCCAATGCCAATGCCAATGCCAATGCCAATGCCAATGCCAATGCCAACTCCAGCTCCAGCTCCAGCACCAGCTCCAGCACCAGCTCCAATTCAACTTCATCACCAGCATCTGTAACTCCGCCTGCTAAGCCAACCGAATGATGGTGTTCATTGAGTTCAGTTTGTCCATCTTTTCAATTGTTTTATCTAAATCTGATTTTGTTCCTCCTCCACCACTGGAGGAACCCATCAAATAATCAGTTTTAGGTGCAATTTCATTTTTTTTCACTTGTTTGTAAACGGTGTCTATCTTTTTCACCACGTTTTCAACGGTTTCCTTGTTTGACACCATTTCCTGGGACATCACAAACGGCTCCGTCAACAAGCAAATCGCAAAATAAATCAAATACCGCCGTTTTTTTTTCACACTGTCGGTGTATCTTAGGCAATACAGTTTAAGAATGCTTTGCATGAGTTTAGGCATTAGGGGCGTGAAATTGCGGGCTTGACCCAGCACCAGTTCCCAAATGATCCATATCGGGTCCATTTGAAATTTGGGATCAACAGGCATGGTGCTGCGGCGCTCGCACACGCATTTCTGCTTTTTCATCCGGCATATGTGTTCAAACTCCATAACCCATTCCAACCAGTAGGAAGCCAGCAGGCTGTTTTTGGAATCTTTAGAGATGTGGAACGCGAATTCGTTGATGGCGATGAAGAGCTCTTTCGGATCGCCGGGCAAAAACACGGGACTAACGTACGACACGTTGGGCGCTTTCAATTTGTTTGTCATGGCGGTGCTGTCAAAGTCGGTTTTTTTTACCTTAATGCCCTCCAAGCTGTATTTTTTTTTGGAGTTGCACAGCACGCACGCAATTTCGGCGAAGAGGGAGCGAATGCGGGGGTTGTTGCGCATGCGCAACTCGTTGCCGATGTAGCCGTTGGCCACAATTTCCTTGAACGCTTCATACCGCAGTTCCAAATACAGGCACAGCTTGGGGTTGGCCAAGTGGATGTGCTTGCCAAAGCAGGTGAGAACAATGTCCCACAGCTCTTGGTAGTGCCCGGCGCACACGAACTCGGCGGTCCAATAGCAGGCTTCCTCTATTTTCCCATTTTTTAGGCAGTTCAGCAGTTCTTTGCGCACGTCAGGTTTTTTGTATTTTGAAAAAGTGATGCCTTTGAAATCGGACTCCGTGCGAATATCATTGATTTCATGTTCATTCATTGCAAATGAATATTGGGTTGGTGCAAGTTGATGTGTTAATATATGTTAATGCAATTATTATGTACTTATGTAAAAAAAATAACAATATAACATATATTAAACCAATCCAATAAGTATCAATATAGCATGAGTATCATGAATGGTGCAATGAATGCATTCAACACATTTTGCAAATCCATTGAACAAAATGCGTGGTTTGGGGTCTTGTTGTTCGCAATAACGATTTTGTTGCTGGTTTCGGCTTATAATAAATTTCAGCGACTAAATGCAATCCAACCTTATTCGGGATCGTTCATAGAATCATTTGTGCAAAGCGGCGAAAGCAGCAGCACCGGCAACGTGATTGTTAAAAAGGACGCCGACACAAAGGACGCGTTTTATGCGGCAGTTTACGACCAGCTGTTCAACCAAAAGGTGAACAACGCCTATGAAGTGGGGGCCATCATCAACAAATATCCCGATATATCCAACCAAACGATTGCGCTGGACGTGGGTGCAAGAACGGGCGCTTATATGAGCGCCTTCATTCAAAACGGCATAACCGACATCACCGGCATTGAATCCTCGTCCGACATGATTGCGCAGGCCAAAAAGACGTATCCCAGTCTAAATCTCAACCTGGTACGGGGGAATCCCACCGTGGTGTCGTCATTCAATCCCGAGAGCTTCACGCTGGTGTCCATGATGAATTTTGAGGTGTATTACATTCGTGACACGGAGAAGCTCTTTTCCAACATTTACACATGGCTGAAACCCGGCGGCTACTTCGTGCTGCATTTAGTGGATCCGAGCAAGTTCAATGCCGCCGGCCTGCTGGGATCCAAGCAGACGAACACATCGTCTGACAACAGGAACCGGAGCACGGCGCAAAACACCGTCAAATTCAACGATTTTGAATACCAATCGGACGTGCAAATTTTCCCGAACGACATGGTGCAATACATGGAAGTGTTCACCGACGACAAAACGGGCAAGGTGCGCAAAAACGTGCGCAATTTCAAAATGCCGCCTCCGCAGACGTTCATTGAACAGGCAACGGGCGTCGGATTCAACATGCTTGGACAAATTGATCTTGTCAAAGCGCAAAAAGAGCATCAATACTTCTACCTGTTCTACAAACCGGCGAATTGATTTCATGTGAGCGATGTTAAACCTTATGTGGTAAATTCTATGCGGTGCTAAATGCGGTGCACGGAATTCGTTTATTTCCCGTCAAACACATGACCGGATTGTGGTGGTAAGATCCGTTGAACCTCACATTTCCTTTTCCTCCAAATGGTTCAATTGACAAGTGTTTGCGATAGGCATACCCCATCACAATCAGTGCAACCAGCAAAAGCCCAACTCCAAAATGTTTCATCACGCAGGTATGAATTATTACTATATATTAGTATGTTAATAATTAAATTGTGACACTGTGGGAAAATCTATGCACATTTTTATCTATAATTGCTAAAAATGGGCGTAGGTAGTGTGTTCAATAAGTGTGCTTTGTATTTATAGGCCACCTTGTGAAAAATTCTTCCTAACATTTCATTCCATTCAATTGGATAACCTTCATAATCTTCTGACCCATCACCGCTGTCCTGAGGATGTGTTGCAGGAAACCGTTTCAATCTGTCCAATCTTGAATCCAATAATCCAACCATTTCGGTGTACCATTCCGTGGTCAATGGCGTTTGTGGTTTGCATATGTAAGCCCCATTGCCAATTAATTCTCGCCATTTGTCAACAACCGGTCCATATGCCACCCCGTTGAAGGTTTCGGGATAACCGCACATCCATTTATTATCGTCGTTTTTCAATTCATTGAATGCGCCAATCCAAGACCCCGTTGTTTCTTTTATGTCAGTGTATCCTCCTCCATGAAAATGCATGAAATAGGTTCTCAAATAATCAGCCCTGTGCGTTTCGGACAAATGCTCATAGGCAGGATGAAGAGGATGCTCCTTTAACACATAATTGTGCAAATTGGATGTGTCCACCAAAATCACATTGCATTCGCACATTTGTTTAAATTGGGTCAAACATCGTTTTCTATTTTCTGTTAATTCATTATTTCCTGTCCAAAAACAATAAATGTTCTTGTGATTTATGTTTATGTTTAAATTGCTTCCCACAAATGGTTCAATTGAAAAGTGTTTGCAATAGGCATACCCCAGCACAATGAGAATGAGCACGATGACGAGTGCAATTCGCAAGTGTTTCATCATGAATTTGAATTATTGATGTGTTAGTATATTAATAAAACACATTAATTAAATTGTTTTCGCGCGATATTAATGGTGGCACATTTAACGCACGTATTTGCCGGCTCGCGCGAATGAATCAACGATGAAAATGATAAACACGCCTAAAAAACAGTAGAGGACAAGTTCCTCAGTCACGTGACCCGTTTTTTCGTCATGTTGATCCCCAAGAAGAGAGATGATGTGGTCTAGTTTTTGCAGTAACATGTCCTTATTTTCAACCTCGTTTGCAGCATCATTGGAGGCCTGAAACACCGACGGCATGTATTGGGGATACTGATTGGGGGTGGTTGCGTTGGCTAAAGTCTTTGAAGCAAAGCCTTCCTTTGCAAGGGCGGGATTCAGTCGGGCATTCAAATCTGCGTCATTGGCGGCCTCATACATATTGTGATTGAACACGGGTCCAGTTTGAAACTGTTTTTGCATGTTGTTCTGGGTGTTCTGGGTGTTCTGGGCATAGACTTCATTGTCGTCGCTGTCGCTGTCACTGCCGCCACTGTTATGTATTTTTTGAATGAGTTCATGCGCATGCTTGTTTTGAGGTAGGGGTGGTGGTTGCTGTGATTGGTTCTGGTTCTGGTTCTGGTTCTGGTTCTGGTTCTGGTTCTGGGTTGGTTCATAACTGGGTTGTTTTGATCGTAATGTTCGTTGGTTTGCCCTTAATGTTCGTTTGTGTTGTGTTGATTGTGTTGATTGTATTGATGGTGTTTGTTTTTCATCTTCACCATAATTTGAATATTGCAAATATCCAGACATCTCTCTCCTAATAAAATAAGCAGATAATATTTTGTTTTTGTTTATCTTATTGTTTCCGTTTCCAGTTCGTCTTATAACCTAAAAAAAATATTGCACAATATTATAGATTGATTAACTCAAAATCTTTTCATGGTCATGGATGATTCCATTTTAGGCAAAGTTGCGATGGTATTGGTCATCATTGCATCAACCTTGTATCATCGGATTGCAGGCATCATTGCATTGATAGTGATCATTGCTTTTATGAAGAGTCATTTTATAAAAACAACCGAAGGGTTTGAATTTCCGATTTCTAGTCCCATCATTGGCACAACTTCATTATCGTCGTCATCGTCGTCAGATACGTGGAATACATCAGACGAATTTAAGCAAAAATTTTGCACGAAAGTAATAGTTGATGGTATAGATAGTCTGGTTTACGCTTTAAATCCCAATTCTAAACTTATGGCGTACGATTCAAGTGGAAAGATGACAGATGTTGGCGAATCTTATAAGCGCATTGATTTTGCTTCGTTGAATAGTTGCGGCATCTCTAAAAATCCAATAAATGGCAAAGATCAAGGTGCAGGAATTCTTCATTTATGTGATCCGAAATGCAACTGGAAAATGAACACAAAAGAAGGGTTCACCCCGATGGTTAAAAACTCCATCATTCAGGATGCAAAAAATTACGTCAAAGACAATGCGAACAATGTGAAAGACAAATTAAAAGAATCTTTTTCACGATATCGTTCTTAATGGGTTTTCCAACAATTTTGTGACATATTATTTTGTTACAGTATATTAATAATAATCAATTCAATAACATTCAACCATCTTCAACATAAATAACGCAATGAATATGAATCCCTTTCATTTTATTGGAGGGTGGTTCAATTATGCGGTGTATCGCCTGAACAACAGTTTATTCTTTGCCGGGGTTGTCATGATCATGCTCAACATTGGTTCCAGGTACATTGAACTGAAGCTGGACCCCTCCACCGAGAATTTTCTGAAGACGGCATTGAGCAAAGAGTTGCTGGTGTTTTCGGTGTGTTGGATGGGCACCCGTGATCTGGTAATCGCGCTCGTTTTGACCGCCGTGTTTGTGGTTCTGGCCGACTACGGGCTGAATGCCAACAGCCAATGCTGCATTATGCCGCACAAGTACCGAGTCATGTCCCAATCCGCCACAATGGGCCTCGGACCCTCATCATCGTCTTCATCATCATCCAATTCCAGCGGCAGCGGCGGAGCAGCCATCGGTGGCGCATCCAAAGCCGGGCACGGTCCGGGCAACATCGTGACCGACAAGGAAATCAGCGATGCCATGGACGTGCTGGAACGGGCCAAAAAACAGCGCGAAAACATGAAATACAATTCATATTTGACTGCATTCCGATCTGCCAAATTTTAGATGGGGGATTGGAAATGGAAATAACATTTGAAATATTAAAATATAAACATAGTTTAATATTTATTTTTATTCAATTTTGATACATTTTTAGAGGACATTTTTAGAGGATGGATTTGAATTTGTTTGGAGCGGAAGATGATGCGCTGTCGTCTTCCAGGTTTTCAGCAAATTTGAAACAAGAAACATATGATCCGCTCATCATTACATTCAATTCCATCGTGGCTGGAAAAGACAAAGCCAATGACGACAAAGCCAGAGAAAGAGACAGAGAAAGGAACATCAGAGACAGAGACCTCAGAGACAGAGACATCAGAGACAGAGACATCAGAGACAGAGACATCAGAGAAAGGGACAAGACAAACAATCCACAAAATATAACCATTTTGACCCAACCCGCGGTCGTAATGAAGACGTCTGCCCCAGTGGATTTGGATGCAGAACAAAAAAAAACTCAATACGCATCGTGCGACTACGTGGTGTATGTCCCAACCTCCATTGACCTCACCAAAGAAAAGGTGGATGCATTTTACGAATCAACCCAACAATTCAAAAAACAGTTCGGCAAGTTGAACATGAACGACGCGGCGGCAAGCATATTCATGCAATGGGACATGTTTCAAAAATTCATGAACGAATTTGATAAACCAACAAAACAGCGCATGATTGCAATGATGCAGAAATCATTTGAGGAGGCAAATGCCAACGTGCAACAAATCACAGATGGAATGAAGAATGTGCTAGATTTGCATGATTTGTCGGCCGTTAACAATCCCGTCAACCTGGACGAAAAGGGGGATGAACGGTTCGTAATAGTTTACACTACGCCGGTTGGCACTGCAATTCCAATTGCGGTTGACAATTCTCTGCAATATCTCCCATTTGCATCAAAATTCTGTAATGATACTCCTCCTCCGAATAACCAATTTTCTGTGATAATACCTCAAAAAGCATTAACTTATTATTGCAATTATTTCCAGTTGATGTACATGAAAACTGATAATCAGAACCCCGCCGCCGTAACTGGTTCATTTGGACGCATTTTGAATTATCTCCCTCCATTAAATTCAAGAATGACCAGCAATCGCGCAACGCTTGTCAATTTTACAAATACAACAAATCCAACACGTTATGCCCATCCTTCATACAACGTGGAAGTTATAACCCATTTTTTAAGAGGCATCATCACAGGGAATAATTTGCCCAATCGGGAAGTTTTGCGCAAGGATAACAAATTGAAGATTATTCAAGATAAAACCCGTTTATACACGTTTAAATCCACGCCGGAATACAATCTGAATTATGAAAAATTGCTTGAACGGTTGTATTATAAATACCCGTGCCATTTGACACCCTCGGCAACTGTTACAAAGGAAGCTAAGCAGGCGATTGTTAAAAGCATTAAAGATGCGCAACCACAACCACCACAACCACCAGCCACGTTTCAAGCGTGCATAAATGCGGCAATTAATGCATGCGATAAAACCAAATCACATTCCATCATTTGCGCAGTAGCAATTGCAACAAGTGAGTTTATTTATGGTGAAGTGAAACAGAATGGTGGCGCAAATGCAGCTACTATATTAACTAAATTATTTACTAACACTCAGTTTGACGGAGGTGCTGGCATTTTAAAACCACAAATTCAAGCACATTTAAATGCATACGCTACTGCATCAATTGTTGTTGGACAATTGCGTCCATTGATCGCCGCCGCATGTGCTGTCGGAGATGCGGTGTATGCCGCAGCCAAACTGGCGATTACGAATTTTGTGAAAGCAAATGGCACTTTGAAGGATCCTGCATTGGCCGCAATCAAAAAAGCAATGGATTCCGTGATAGACAATCTTGACAATTTTGCTGCATTTGCATACGACAATGACACGCTGCTTTCCTTATTAAAATACAGCGACAAGGCACAAGGCACCGGCGGCATTGCAACAGTTGCAGATGCACACGATCAGAATGTATCTGCAAATTTGCTGCCACATGCCAATTATTTGAAAACATTATATGCATCAAATGATACTGAAAATGAAAACCAAAACCTCACACCACCACAACTGCAACAACGCCAAAAAAACGAATTTGAAACCATTCATGACGATGAATTATATGTCATTTGCGGCCCGGTGTATTTTGATTACACTTGGATATTCAAGCAGAATCCAGAATTGATTCAACACATATTGGGAAAGATGAGTGACAACGATTTGAAAGAACTGAAAGAAGGGTGGACGAGAGTGGAAGATCCACTTACTGAAAACAAATATCACATCAATCCCGAACCACTCCCGTCTTATCCAAAAATGAGATTTGACAATCCAATGGAAGAATTACCCAAAGAACGAACCACCAATAAACCGAGCATGGGCGGAACTGAAACGATCAATTGGAAGGAGAAATATGTTTCTCCAAGAGAAATTATGAATCAACAACAATTACTCGCCAAATTGAACGCTGACCAAATGACCCATTTTAACGATATACTAAATTATCAGGCTATTATGCAAAATTCAGTGAGACATGCTACCGATAATTTGACAACCCAACAATTGATAAATGCATTTTACAATTGGACTATACCAGGATACTATCAGTATGAATGCAGTATTATGCACACTCCTCAGGTTATTGGAATGCCAAAATGGGAAAATAAACACATTCAGCTGATGCGCCCACCGCCCAATGTCAATGCTGTGCAAGATTTCACTGAACCGAACTTGCCAACCGCTTATCCACCACCATTAATGTCCATTGTGCCACCATTTCGTGGGCCAAGCAATACATTCGTCATTCATGCTTGGTTTCCGGGCAAAACATTCGCCGCAAAGGATGGAACATTGAATCAACGTGCATGCATGGACTACATGTATAAAATGATGCAACTAATCTTCAAAACCGCCGACAAAAACGCTAGTGACATCGCATCAAAAAAACGCACTTGTGTTAAAATTATGGCGATTGGGTATGAACTGGAAGATCACAATTTGAATGCGTTCAATTCATCTGACAAACAGTTCATTGGTGATGCATTTTTTTCTGCAATAAGAGATTACAGCATGTTGTATGAATCCACAATTCGTGTAACTCTGTATTATGACACTGCAAATCAACAAACTGTCAAGAGGCTATATGATGATTATGTAAATCAACGCCTGTCAGTTTTACGTAAATCTGATCCGTTGGCTATGGACACGAGTTTGCATTTGAAAATTGCAGACATGGATGATTTTTTTACTCTGAAATGGTATCCTGATTCGGATCAATTGAGTAAGAATGATTTGCTGTATTTTGTAGATTATTGCAGTAGTCCTTGCGCATTCATTGGAAATATGGGTGAATGGCCAGAAAACATTGAAAAGGTGATGGATCAGGCAATTAACGGTTCACCACAACAATTGCTCACTTGTCTTCAAAATGCATTTAGATCAATTCAATCATTGTATCTGGAACGTGGAATCAAAGAAAAAATGGAGAATGTTGTGTCTAATTTGGAAAATTGGAATCAGATTGATCCAACTGAGTTAACCAATGGAGATAAGCCTGTTCAACCATTGGGGGTATATGGGGTACAAGCAGTTCCTTTTGTGCCAGGAGGAGGATTCAATACATATATGACTAGCAACAATGCTGCATCAAACCCGAATTCTAAAGGGAACTCCACAAATATCATGGTGAGTTGGTGGAGAATGAGATTAAAAACATCAGCAGCAGCAGCAGCAGCAGCAGCAGCAGCATTACCAGCAGCAGCATTACCAGCAGCAGCATTACCAGCAGCAGCATTACCAGCAGCAGCAGCAGCATTACCAGCAGCAGCAGCAGCAGTACCAGCAGCAGCAGCACCAGATACAACACTTCCCCGAAATGCCTACATTAGTTCATTTGATGAACATGTCATGATTTTACACAATTTATTGAGCAATTCCAATAATGTTGATTCTGCTCCTGCTGCTGCTGCTCCTGCTGATGCTGGATGGTCCAACAATGCAACATTTGACAATCCAGATAATACAAATGCAAATACAAACACATCTGTGAATTATGGTCCTTATGTCAATCGTGCATTCACTTCGGGAACCAACAATACATTTGAAAATGCGGTATACGCTTACACGCAAGCCAAGAAAATTCTCACGCTGTTGTCAAAAATGAAGTATGACGAAATTCAGATAATGAAGGCAGACAATGACAAAATCAATGACGCACTTGCTGCGCTCAATGCACTTGATGTAAAAATGTCGTGGTCCATGGACGCCAAGTTCACGACGGCGGTGGCCGAGGGCGCGTTCATCCCGAATTCCAGCGCGCTGCACAACCCGTTCATGTGCCCCAAATTGCTGGATCCCAAGGAATGGCAGTTCATGGAGTTTGAGGACATCGGGGTGCGTGAAATTGCGGGCGCAGCTCCCGTGTCTCAGTTGCTGAAACCATTCATAGACGCAAAAATAAAGGCGTCCAGTGGTGGCTATTATGGTGGCTTTGGTGGATATGGATACTATGGTCGCCCTGAAACACCAAAAACAAACCAAACTTCGGCGGCTCTCATCGTTTCAAAGCAGCCGAACATGGAGAGATTCAAAAAAAATCTCGGCATTATTTTGGAAAACATGTTTCACCGAAATGCGCCAATGCTGCACAATGGAATATCCATGGTGTTCAACAATTACGCGTGGAATAAGGAGCTGTTTTATAAAAAGCGGGACGACAAGGCTACATTACAGCAGCTCACCAGCAGCGGCAGCAGCAGCAGCAGCAGCAGCAAGTTCCCCGATTTTGCGAAGCTCATGGGCATTCGTGCGCAGTCGGGGAAATGCTTCAGCTTCCCCCTGTTTGTGATTCAGCTCACGCTGTATTTGTATCAGGGCAAACTGTCGGACATGACGGGCACGGATGTGGCGAAATTTGCGTGCGCGCTGGATGGCAACATGTTTAAAACCAATGCGCAAATTGTGTGGGACCAGATGATGAACGGGTTGAAAACGCATTCAAAAAATTTCACGGTGGAGAATGTGTTGAAACGGCTCGGGCGTCCAACAACTTCAGAATCATATGGATACACTTCAAAATATGATCTTCCTCCTCCTCCTGGGCCTGGGACAGCTGTGACCTTGATTACCGCAGTTGACAACGCAACAAATCCTACTCTCAAAACCACCAATGTGGAAACATTGCGCAAAATAAAGGCGCAAATTACAGGTTCTTCTTGGGCGGCTAGTCCATTGTATAATGATAAAATCCATGGCATCAATGCGCTAGTGACACTTGCAGAGGCATACAATGATGCAGAACTTGGTGCCGTAAATGGAACACCTGCCGCATTGGGTTGGAATGCAGCCAAACAAACCGAAAGCACGGCGCTTTATATGAACCGGGTTGCCACCAAGGAAGGAGTCAGTAAAAACATCGGATCAGAACTGGAGGCATTGAATCCGGGGGATAGAATAATAATAACTCGTGTAAATGCAAATGGTGTAAATGCAAATGGGGGAAATCTACAAGCGTGGTTACTAACACATACACAAACGTGGTTATTAACGGGTAAACCCAAAACCAATCCTAGGTATTCAAATGTCATTGTTGTTCCAGTGGAGCATGTTATACGACCGTTTAAAAATGTTATTTCATCCGCAGTGTCCCCCACCATTTCAAATGACGAACAATTAAATGTTGAATTGGAACGATTTACAGATGATGAAATTTATTCGGGCGGAACAAGAACATTTGGAGGAGGAGGAGGAACAAGAGTACCACCACCACCAGTAGGAGGAGGAGGAGGAAGAGTAGTAGTATCATCAGTATCAGCACCAGCACCAGCACCAGCACCAGCACCAGCACCAGCACCAGCACCAGCACCAGCACCAGCACCAGCACCAGCAGAATCTGTAATTGCTAATAGTCTACTACCTACTATAACATCATTCACTTGTTCTCCAGAAAACCCAAATTTAGGAGATACATTAAAGTTTACTGCAATATTTGAAAATGGAACTGCAACAATCACGCACATTCAGAAAATGTTACATGCATCTATTAGATCAGGACATGCATCTATTTCTATTAGATCAGGACATCCAATGGAATATGAACCTCCTCCTGGAAATGGATCTTATTTGCTGAAAGTGACTAATCACTTCGGTCATGCAACAAAAACTATCATGGTCAATGTGCCACCAGCATCACAAGGAAAACGAGGAGCAGCAGCAGTGGTAGCACCAACATCGCCAAAGCAAACTCCCACAATAAAAACAGGTATAGGTGATGGTAAAAATTTGGATGGCCACAAGTTTGACTACATGATGGTAGGTGAAACCATTGAGATGTCACAAGTTAGTGATAGTGACGGTAATTTGTCGGTTAAAACCGACAATCATCATGTGGACGTAACCACAAGTGGTGTTTCACTTAGAATTAAAGCGAAACAAGTGGGAAAAACGATTGTCACGTTAAATCAGGCCGAAACTGACAAATTTAATCCAATTAAAGTAACATTCACTGTTGTGGTAGACGATCCAGCAAAAGCGGCAGCGGAAGCAAAAGCGGCTGCGGAAGCAAAATCGGCAGCGGAAGCAAAAGCGGCAGCGGAAGCAAAATCGGCAGCGGAAGCACCAGCACCACCAGAAACGATACCACAACACATTTTGATTCCATTAGAAGAACCTGGCACATATGGATTCATTCACAAACCAGACCCAAATGACCGAAAATTTAGGCTCAACAATAAAAGTAAGATTGCTAGTAGAAACGCAAATGTGGCGGTCGTAAATGAATTAGGAGAAATTAAAGTACTTGGAACTGGTGACACTGTCATTTATGAAAACGGAACCAAAATATTTACATTGAAAGTTGCTGTTGGATTTTTAATTGCGACGCCTCAAAGCATAACAACGCCAGGTCAAAACGTCACTCTGACCCCATATTTTAATTCAGTTAGTATGGCTAAAATCGGTACCAAAGAATTAGGATATGATGTTAAATCTTCAGTGGCATCAGGAACCCCAATACAAGTTTATCCTAAGGGTACCACCGAATATCATCTAACATTCAGAAATGTTGCAACGCCATTGACAGCGACAAAATTAATGACGACAGTCCACGTTGTGGTGTCTCGGGGTGGAAGTAAGAAGCGAACCACTAAGCGAAACGCCAAGCATGACATTAAAACGAACCGACTAACGAAGCGAAACACAAAAAGGCAATGAATAATTAATAAAAACAATAAATGACAAATAATGACATGCGCTGAAAAAAATAATATAAATTATTTATATACAATCCATAGTATACAAATAATGACTTGCACATCGTGCACCGAAAAAAGCACCCACCCTGAAACTCGGCCAGTGATCGTGGTTGGAACCGTTCTTGGACTTGGTCTGCTGTGTTATTTAGCGTTTTACAAGCGCAGCAGCAAATAAACTTTAATTTAAACTTTAGCCAAGGCATTCAATGAACTGTTTCATGCGCACAAATATGTTTTTCATCATTGCGCTGATTGCCTTGTCAACAAATGGTGGAATGGAAATCACGTCATCCGGTTTGGACAGCTGCAGTTTGAACTTGTAGTAAAAATGAATGGCATGCCCGTCCGGTTGCACGTGGATTGTGATGTTGGAATTGTCCGAATCAATTTGTTCGGCGCGCCGGGGGATCAAGTGTCGCAGCTGCGATTGTTCGGTTTTAGGAACATTTGCGCTGTTGATGTGAATGACTTGTCCCTGACCATGCACGGATGGTTGGGATAAATGCGGCATGTGCGCATAAACATGCGTGTATCTCTCGCCCAGACCCATGATGCTCTTAAAAATGAACAGCAGTTCTGCGCGCGAGGGGTCAGCGGGGTCCGGATATGAGATGTGATGCGAGTCAAATAAATCCTTGTTCAATTCATACATCATCTTATAAATATCAAATGTGAGCAGCCCGTCAATGCATATTTTCTGATTCACCGCTTTGAATTCAATCAAATACATGTATTTGGGCTTGTCTCGGCTCAAATAAACGGAGTCCTTGTCACATGACAACGCATAGTGTTCTTCCTCCTCCATCTTTGTTTTGTGTCTTTGTAAAAATGAAAATATAAATGTATTATTTCAAATCTATTTATATTGTTTATGCATTAAAATGCCATCCCTCTGACGAATTTGTGCACCTGCTAAATTAAATTAAATTCAAATGTCCCCGCGTGCATCAAATGTCAAGCGCCAAACTCACAGTGTTTTTGTCGGACCTTTGACGGCGCTTGCTCTTGTGCGGCAGGTTGTCGTTTTGCAGCTCCTTCAGATCCGAAATGCTGATGGTGCTGGTCTTGTCTTCATTCGGCTGTTGTGATTGTGGTTGCTGCGATTGTTGTTGCTGTGCTTGTTGCAATGGGATGGTTTTGGTCTTCAGACCCGAGAGAATGTTGGAAATGTCGGTGGGACCGCGCATGTCGGGGCGTTTGGACACCGTGATTGGATCCGACGAAGACGAGGACGAGCCCATGTTGCGCGCTGCGGTCAAATCAGGACGATTGGATGGAGGCTGGGCGGTGTTGTTTCCTGAACGGAACGGCGTGCCCGCATCTGAATTGGGGTCCCGCACGCTGGTGGGAACCGGTGGTGGCGGCGGCCTTTGATTGGGAATGTAAGGTGGCGCTTGACGGGAAGGAACTGACTGTGTGGGGGGAACAGGACCTTGGCCCTGGGCCTGGCCCTGACCTTGAGGCCCTGGACCCATCAAATCCCCCATGAAGTTGCCGAACCCGGGGCGGTTCTGCGACATGGAATTCACCGCTGCAGCCGTGAATTGCTGCATGAGTTCCGGATTCTGCCGCATGATGTCGTCCATCCCCGGCATGGCCGATTTAAACATGGTGTTGGTCATGTGCAGCATAATTGCGCTGCCACCCAGCTGGAACAGCAGCTTGAGCTCCGGCGCCATCTTGGCCTTGGACTTGTACTTGTCGTGCAGCTCCGAGAAAATGTCGTCGTAGTCGTCAATGTTCTCATTGACTTGCTCGCTCCAGCCGTCCAGCTTCAGGTCAAACGGGTCAAACTTGTTGTTCAAATACTCAATGCCAGTGATGACCGACATCAGCATTTTGCCTTGGAACTTCACGCTGTTGCGGCGCTCGCGCTCCTCCAGGTGCGTCTCATATTCACCCTTCATTTCCGCCAACGACGACTCCATGGAGTACTTCTTGGTCAGCGTGATGCCCTTCTGCTCCAAATCCTCCAGCTTGCGCAAGTACTTGAACTTCTCGCGCAGCAGCTCTTCTTTGGTCATTTGCGGTTGATCCACGGGCGTGTCCGGATTCAGCGGCACGTTGTTGAACTTGCCAAACCCGTCCCAGGTGGGTTTGTCATCAGCGGCAGATGCGGTTGAACTGCCTAAATTGAAGCCATTGTTGCTGCCATTGTTACTGTTACCATTGTTGCTGATACCCAACTCAATTGGATCGTCTCTAAACGAGACGCCATTAGAGCCAGAGCCAGAGCCAGAGCCATTGGACCCAGACCCACCGGCACCAATCCCGCTAAAAAATACGGACTTGCTTGAAGATGATGACGGCACCGTCACATCGCTCAATTCATTCAATTCAGCTTCCAGCGCATTCAAGTCGCCGATGTCAATGTCGCCTCCCCCCTTGTTGCTGCCGCTTTTCATTTTGTCATTCATGAGGAATTCAAGCCCGCCGCCGAAATTGGTGGATTTGTTACCACCACCGATTTTTACACTGGGCAAATTTGAAATGTCAATCACTTCTTCCATTGCACTAATGAAACCTATCTTATTCTTATGTTTAATTTATATCTTTTAAGTTTAAATCATACGCAATAATTAGGGACGGACGTGCCGTCCCTAAAACACTGGCATTGTGCCTTTGCGCCCCACCAGAAGGAGGGGGTCGGGGACAAAGGCTACTTACTTGCGCTGCGCTGCGCTTTTACGTAGTTCTCTGACAACCACCACATGCCTTGCAGAAAGCAGTCCGCCAGATCATCCTTCTTTTTGTGCCTCTCAAACTTCATTGACATCAATGGCGCCGTAATCAATGAGCGCGTGATCTCTATGCTGCGTTTTTTCCGGTCGGCATAACAGTCTTCGGCACCTTGTCCTTGTTCCTTTGCAAACAGCTTCAGCTTGTTCGTGGCAGATATGAACCGAATGTCCGGCACCCCGCGCATGATGAAGTACTGCGTGATCATGCCCTGCAGCGTTTTCATGCGGGTGGCCAGCGTGCTCAGCTGGTTCTCAATGATGACAACGTCAATGCCGGAGGCTAGATGCGGCAGCGCATCAAACCGCCGGTGCATGTTGCGCCCGATGGTGATCAAGTCCAACGACGCCGCGGAAACCACCTTCGGCTTGGCGCTGACGGCAACCAAATACTCAGCCGTCAAGGCAGCCGTCACGTGCTGCAGCAACTTCAACTTGCTCTTTTCACTCTTTTCAGGAATGGACACAGAGAGATATTCGCCTGAAAATGCCCTTAATTCTTCCAGGCCCATTTTTTTCAGGGTTTTGGTGGACCCCAATCCAGAAGGCAACGGCATCTTGTACCCCGAAGCATTTGCGTGCTTGGTACAGTAATGCGATACCGCCACCTCATCTGAATCATGTGCATGCGCATGCGCGAACTTCGCCGCGAATTTGCACCCATCATGGGAGCACATGGGTGCTTTAGATGCCGCGGCCGCGGCTGCCGCCGGTTCGTCTGGATCGCACAGGTTGACCGTGTCCCAGGCCATAATGTTCACTAGTTGCATCATGTGTTCCGGGGTTTTAATTTCTCCGGCGATAAGTTTCAGTGGGTCGTATTCAAACAAGCAGTACGCCAGATTCTTCATGCCCACGTCAATGCTCAACACCCTGAATGCTGCATTTGCGCCCATTGCATTTGCGCCCATTGCAGGCGAACATTGAAATTGGGAGTTCATCAATGCGTACTTATTTCACTTATTTCTTTAATTAGGGGGCATGCGTTTATGTGCTTTTGCATCGCGAAAAATAAATTATAAAAACTACAAATTACAAATAAAAATTATAAATTATATAAATTGTATAAGACCACCATTTCTTCATTTATCATTTTTTCAGTTCTTCAATGAAAAGCATAAAACGCAATGGAAAAAGGTATTCAAACACGACCAAAAAAACAATGAAAAAATGTTCAAAAATACCGGCCGAATTTAAAAATATCACGGCCATTGTCAGCACTCAGGATGTCAAAAAAAATCTACAGTATTTGAAAAAGAAATCAGGAACCGACGTGATGCCCATTTTAAAAGCGAATGCGTATGGTCATGGAATTGTGGAAATGGCCAAAATATGTAGAAGGTTGCATGTGAAGCACATTGGGGTGGCGACCATTGGCGAAGCCATGCAACTCAGAAACAGCGGAGACAAAGGACGAATATTGGCATGGTTGTACGATGTGCACAGCGACCAAGTGAGGGATGCGGTGGCCCAAAACATAGACATTGCGATTTTTAATGAGGCGCACATTCCAATTATATCAAAATCATTGCCCAAACACTCGGTGGCGAATGTGCACTTGTTTGTGGACACGGGAATAGACCGAAATGGAGTTCCTCATGCAGAAGCGATTGATGCTGCGATCAAGTTATCAAACGATCCCAAATTCAAACTGGTTGGATTGATGACCCATCTGTGCTGTGCAGAAACGAAGGACAATGCCATTACGAATAAACAGTTTCGTCTATTCCGAAAATTGAGACAAGACCTGTTGGACCGAAACATTGACCCTGAATTGGTTCATGTATCAGCCACCAACGGCATACTGAATTACGACAACTCGGATTTCAATTTGTCCAGGAGTGGAGCCGGGTTTTATGGCATAGAGGAAAATAAACATTTAACTCCAATTTTATCACTATCGTCTATTATCATTCAATTGAAAAATATTCCCAAAGGCGAAGGCATTGGATACGATAGAAAATACATCACGCATGCCAATAAATTCATAGGCATAGTTCCCATAGGGTATGCGGATTTAATACCACTGACGCCGTCTGAAAAATTGTGCGTATTTGTGAATGGAACCAAACGGAAGGTTTTAGGGTTGGAAAGCATGGACCAAATTGTCATTGAAGCCAAAAAAGGAGATAAAATGGGGGACAAAGTGCACTTGTTTGGGGATAACAAACGAGGAAACAATCAATCGCTGCATGATTTTGCGAGAGAAGGATCAACTACGCCATTTAATATAATAACACGTATGGGCGAACGGGTTAATATAAAATATGTATAACACATAAAAAATAAAAATATAATTGCATTATTAAATATTTATTTTATACTTGAATAAAAATGCAGTCAAATAATATTTATACCTTTAATTGGGTGCAGGATAACCCTGCATGAGCAGCTCGCTTTGGGTGATGACCGGCGCAATCATGCGCGCTTGCAGCTGTTGGCGCGACAGGTAGTAGTTCTTCAGGTCGCTGTTTTCGTAACCGAAGGGCTGGCTGTTTTCAAGCACGCTGGTGAACACGTACGGCACATTGGGCTGCGGTTGAAGCGGATTGCTGGTGTTGTGCAAGCAGTTGCCGCACTGGTTGCATGCGTCCAGCTTATTGGCCTGCATGATTTGGCTGGCATTGTGCGTCAAATACTGGCGATACTGAGAATTGGACTTTATGCCCGCCTGCTCCTTAATGCGCTCGTTGACGAGCGCGCCCGGTTGCCAGTCGGCATAATTGCGTCCGTCAGCCATGATTGGCGGGTAGTTGAAATGGATGTTGTTGGATCCGGCATAGCACGTGGCCCAGCTCATTGTTTAAATACAATAATATAATTAATGCTTGTATAACATAAATATTATATTATTTGATAATTTCTTTGAATTTCTTTCGTGTGTGTTTGTCGTGTTTCTTTTATTTCCCACCAGGGCCCGCAATAGTGATTAGACACGTGCGCATAATGCGTTCGGTCACGATGTACGGGTCCAGATTGGCCGCAGGGCGCCGGTCTTCTAAATAGCCGTACCCCTGGTTTGCAACGTGCCGGGGGATGCGGATGCTGCGCCCGCGGTCGCTCACGCCCCACGTGCACTCGTGCATGGAGCTGGTTTCGTGCAGCCCCGTCATTCGCGCATCGTTGAATTCGCCGTAAACCACCATGTGTGCCGCATGGTTTGCCTGCAATTTAGTGCATGCACTAACAATTGCATCCATCGCATCGGTGTTAGACCCCCTCATAGATTCGGTGTTGGAACCCCTCATCGCCGCCGTGCTGAAGTTGGTGTGTCCGCCCGACCCGTTCCACGTGCGCATCGGTTTGGGGTGAAACGTGGCGCAGCACCCGTGCTCCTCCGTAATGCGCTGCAGGATGTAGCGCGCCATCCACAGCTGGTCCGACACCTGGGTTGCCGGCAGCGGCCCGACCTGGAACTCCCACTGCGACGCCATTACCTCCGCATTCGTGCCGCAGATCTCAATTCCCGCGTGCAAGCAGGCGCGCAGGTGCTGGTCCACAATTTTCCGACCGAAGCAGCGGTCGCCACCCACGCCGCAGTAATACGGGCCCTGCCCCCCGCATCCGGGATCCGCCGCACCGGCCCACTGATACGGTATTTCCATTGGGCATTCAAACAGTACGTATTCTTGCTCAATTCCGAAGAGCGGTTCTTCGGCCGCACACGCGGTCTCGGTCTGTGCGCACTGGACGCGCGCATTTGTGGCGTGCGGCGTTGTGCCGTCCTTGTTGTAACAGTCACACAACACGAGCCAGGCTTCCACCATTGACGAATTGTTGTGAAACGGGTTTGCATAAAGTGCAACCGGGCGAATGAGCACGTCGCTGTCGGTTCCCGTGGCTTGACCGGTGGACGAGCCGTCAAACGACCACTCCCAACGACCAGGGTCGGATGTAACACACGAAATGCTTTCATCCAGTTTCACCACTCGGGTTTTGCTGCGCATGCCACCGGCGGCATCTATCCACACATATTCCAAGATGCATTTCATTCAACAGACAATGAAATGATGTATACAAATCTGTACGTTCATTCTTTAAATGGTTTCCGAAATCCAAATTGCAATTATAGGGGTTGACACCTAATTACAATTCATTGCAATTCATTGCAACAGTTGCATGAGATCTTTCTTTTTGAGTTTTTGCAGATCGGGGTCTTCTCCGCCTAAACCACGTTCCTTGGCCAACTGGCGCAACGCAGGAACCGACATGTTTCCATAATTCAGATGCAATGGTTCCTTCTTGTGCTTGTATCCGATTTTCAATTCAAATGCGGCCTTGACTTGACTCTGGTCTTGATCCTGGTCTTGATCCTGGGATTGATCCTGGTCTTCCTCATCAGATGATGACGATTCATCCGCCGAATCATTGTCAAGCACAACGGCGTTGCCCTTGAGAGAAATTATTTTTTTGGTTTGAGTTGCATCTTCGTCTGTATTTTCAATGTCAATGTCAATGTCAATGTCAATGTCGTCAATGCTGTCAATGTGAATGCACTTTATGTCGTGGGCATGGACCAGGTCTGAAATCTGCGACGATGCAGAGGACGAGGATTCATCTGAATCAGACGCAGACGACTCAGAATCAGATGCAGACGACTCGGAATCCGAGTCTGACTCAGAATCAGAACTCACTTCAATTAGACCATTTTGAGTGATGGTGATTTCTTTGTGCCATGGTTGTCCAGGCACATGTTCTTGTGATTGTGGTTGTTGCTGTTGCTGTTGCTGTTGCTGTTGCTGTTGCTGTTGCTTCAACCCGCGTGAAATGATTGCCTGCAGTATGTGAGCCTGTTCAATTTGCGACTGTTCAATTACCGACAGGCGCTGCTTGAAATAATAAAAAATCCCATAAGAAACAATGGCGCATATTGCTAAACTTACAAATATTGTGGTTGCAACCGAAAATGAAGAACTGAATTCAGGCATTTATGAATTTGTATGAATTAGTATTTAATTTATTATTTAATATGTCTTACATTCAAATAATAAATTAAATGTGGCTGAACGAACGAACCGCACGCACACAAGAGCTTCTCTTCTTCCCTCCACAATGCATGTGTTTAAGTGTTGTTATCAATCATTCGGTTACAGTGTGCTTAAAATGCGGCGCGTGGTTTCAATGATGGACTCGGGATATTGCAAGTCGTATAGCACCTTGACCCCGCCTTTGATGGCAGAAATGCCCGGGCGCAGCGTGTACAAGTATTTGAAATCGTAATTGCCACGATCCGCTACTTCCATGTGCAAATTATTAATTTTATTGATTTTATTCATTCCGTTATGTTCTGAGTTTATTTTGGATTCGGGGTCGGATTTATTGGCGATTTTCTCTCGTTTGTCTGATTCTGAATTTGTTTTATCCTGTTGAAAGAGTTTGCAAAGCTGAATGTAGTGCGTGGTGAGCATGAAGTCCACGCTGTCGTTCTTTGTGAGATGCATGATGTAACCGTACGCGCTGGCAATGGCTTCATACGGATTGGTGCCAGAATACAGCTCGTCAAAAATGCAGAAGTGCCTTACCGGGGGGCAAAGCCCCTTCATAGTTGGGGGTGTGGTCGTTCCTGTAGAGAGTTTGTCCAGAATCTCCTTGCACCGCCGGGACTCCGCCTGGAACAGGCTGTCGCGTCCCGACGTGTCGGGAATGTTCAGGTAGCTGTGCAGCTGATGGTAGGGGCGGATGCGCGTGCCCGCCTCGTAGAACCCGTAGCCCAGCTGCTGCGAAAACAGGATGTTCAGCATCGTCATTTTCAGAATGGTGGTTTTTCCGGATGCGTTTGGACCCGTGATGACCAGCCGCTTGTCAAGCGACACCGTGTTCTTTACGGGCGTCAACGTCAATGATGCATCTGCATCAGCATCAGCATCAGCATCAATTGCGGTTGCAACGTAATACCCGTTCACAATAATGGTGCAATTGGCTTCTTCTTTCTTCTTCTTATCCTTCTTTTTCTTCTTATCCTTCTTCTTTTTGTCTTCGGCGTCTTCGGCGTCTTCGGTGTCTTCGGCATCGTCGGTTCTGGATTTGGAAACAAAGTCGCACGCCGCCACTTTATTTGATGCAAGGAGCGCGCCAAACTGCTCCATGTGTTCTGCGAACGCGTTGAACCCGAAACTGTACTGCATGCACGCCGCAATGCCCGCATCCGAAAACACCGCATAGTACTGCTGCATAACGTAGCCGATTTGCAAGCACTTCTTCGCCGTGAGCGCCGGCGCGTCAATGCGGTCTAACGCCGCCACCATGCGCTCCAGCTGCTCCCGGTTTTTTTGCAGGTCTGACAGAAAGGGACCAAATGTGCCGCCGCATGTGAGCGCATGCCCCGCAAATGCGCGCATTTTCTTGATGGTCGCCTCAGCATACGCGCGAATGGCGGTCAGATCGTCGTGCACGAGGAACGTGTTGCGGTAAAAGCGGTGGCAGGACACCACGTTCTGGTACATTTGGACCACGTAGAACACGACGGACACCAGGATGTAGATGCGCTTGTCCCAGCTGACGGAGCTCATGTCAAAAATTAGCTTGCCGACGGCGTGCTGCGAGAGCATCATTTTGATTATGCAGAAATAGGTGGGCATGGTGATGGATATGCCCTGCAGCTTCAACAAGAAAAATGGCACGATGAGCATGATGACGGGCATTAAAAAAGACAATAAGGGCGAGAAGAGGTTGTACATGCTGTAGCACTGGAGAAACGTGGGCGAGCGGTTCAGCATGTCCAGCGGGGCATAGTCAATGTAGTTGAATTTGTCGCGGAATGCGGCGTCGGTCTTAATGCGGGTCCAAATGGCCTCAATGCGATCATGCTCATGCTCCGAGTTGTGGATGTGGTCCTGGGTTTTGGACACGGAGGCAATGAAGCGCTGCATGTCCTGCAAGAACGGCGCGCTGGTCGTGAACTGCTTGGCCCACATGCCGAGGTAGCGCTTGGCAAATGCGGACTGCGGCTGAAACACATGGGCGTACATGGGCCTGGACTGGGTTGCATTATTATCATTTGCAGAGTTCGTGTTATTCACTGGTTTGGTGCATTCAATGAGCTCCAAATCGGACAGCACGCTCTTGTCAATGGCACACAGCTGATCGTCGGGCAAATACTGCATGGGCAGCTTGAACGGCGTGTCTAAATGATTTGACGGGGATTGGGTGGACTGATTGGACGGTTGTTTCTGTTTCTGGTCATTTGCGTTTGCTTCCACTTCAACATCATCATTTTTATTGGGTTGAATGTTTTGGGCTTGCAATTGCAGTTGCGCTAAAAAGTGCTGTATCATTTGATTCACTACAACAAATGATAGAATATAATGCATTGAATTATACGAAAATAACTTTAATCAGTCATATTCTAATAAGGCATTTAAGGCAGCCTGCTGCTGCTGCTGCGTTTGCGCCGATGCTTGACAATGCGTTTTAAACTTCTTCGCATTTAAAATTTGATTTATATAAACAAACAATTCATATAAATAAAAAACCTAAATCAAGAAATCATCCATCAATGAATGTCAATTCAATACGATTCCAGCAGCTGGGTCATGCTCTTTTGCAGGGTGTAAAACGACAGGCCGAACATGGCGCTCGTAACAATCAGCCCAGTAAGATTGGCGTTTCCGTCCGCATTGAACAGCGCCGACGGCAGGTATCGGAACATGTATCGCTTGACTGCCGGCAGTTGAAACGCAAAATACAGAATGGCCAGCATGAGCGGCGACTGAATCTCCTCGTAAAACGTCTCTAAAGTGTCGGCGCGATTGGATCCGCGCGTGTTTTGGTGCATGACGCGCTCCAGCGTGGAACTCGTTTCGTGGTCTTGAATGTAGTCCACATGCCGCTGCGGTTGCGGCACATAGGTGGGTTGCACCTGCGCATCCTGCATCATGCCACTAGTATCGCGTGGAATGTCGCGGGACGGAAGAGCGGTCATGCCCGTCATGCTGGCTCGCTGCACCCCACTCACCAGTTCGTTCATGAGTTTTTGATTCGGTTGCTGATTGGGATTGAGGGGCGTCTGTTGTTGTTGGTGTTGTTGTTGGTGTTGTTGTTGGTGTTGTTGTTGGTGTTGTTGTTGGTGTTGTTGTGGTTGGTTCAAAGGCGCTAAATCGGGGACATAGGACATGGCTCCAGGTTCCGTTTTTTGGATCACAATGTTCTGATTCTGGGTGTTGGCATTTTGGCCGGATGCGGTGGGCAAATCATCAATGCTGGTGGTGTCGCTCATCTGTTGTGATTATTATAATTGATTGCGTTGCGTGTTGTGTGTTGCACTTTATCTATTGCATAGATTCATGTTTTTGCAGTATAACGCAATCTTCACACAGCTTCCTAAATCATTCGCATATTATTTCATTATTATTGTCAAATTCATAAATAATAAAATTTAATAAAAAAGTACTCCCTACCTGTAATGAAGTGTTAGTAATTTAATATGTTAGTGTGGTGGATGTGGTTATGCAGCATATTTTACCTTTATAGTTCCTTCCCTTAGCCTTTTATCAGTCTTTTATCCTTTCCTTATAAATATGCAGTTGTGCATGCGCTTATGGATGTGTGTGAGTGTTAGTGTTAAAGTGAAGCGGTGTTCACCTCACTGCAAGCCCCTCTCTCGCCTGCAGACGTCCCGTTCATTGTGATTGGCACCTGTCATGATCAGTGAACAGAACAACCACCGGGTCCATACCCACTCTCTTTTGCGTCATTGAGCCAGACGACGACAATGCATTGTCCTCCTATTGTGCATTTCTTTAAAACGCACAAAGTGTAATAATACCGGCGATCCGTTTCGATCGGATGTCCTCGGAGTTATGATATGAGCCCACAAAGTGAAACGGCGCGCTGCCGCTGCGCCACACCGGTAACATGGTTGGTTACTGCGTTTTACGTCAGGGAACTGCGTTCCCCGAACCCCTCCCAATTGATAATGGAGGGGGGGTGTTGCCCCCTTTGCTGCTTCTGCAAAGCGACCGAAGTGTAATAATACCGGTGACCCGTTTCGATCAGGTGTCCTCAAGGTTATGAGCCCACAAAGTGAAACGGCGCGCTGCCTCTGCGCCACGCCGGTTACAATGTTGGTTGCTGCGTTTTGCGTCCAGCTTGACGGGTAGCTTCTGTAAAGCTGCCGAAGTGTAATAATACCGGTGACCCGTTTCGATCAGGTGTCCTCAAGGTTATGAGCCTTGCGCGCTTCCTCTGCGCCACACCGGTAACATGGTTGGTTACTGCGTTTTACGTCCAGCTTGACGGGTAGCTTCTGCAAAGCGACCGAAGTGTAATAATACCGGCGATCCGTTTCGATCGGATGACCTCAGGGTTATGAGCCCTGCGCGCTGCCTCTGCGCCACGCCGGTTACAATGTTGGTTGCTGCGTTTTACGTCCAGCTTGACGGGTAGCTTCTGCAAAGCGACCGAAGTGTAATAATACCGGCGATCCGTTTCGATCGGATGACCTCGGAGTTATGAGCCCCGCGCGCTGCCCCTGCGCCACACCGGTAACATGGTTGGTTACTGCGTTTTACGTCCAGCTTGACGGGTAGCTTCTGTAAAGCGACCAAATTATAGAATGCCGCCTGTGGGTTTTGATCCGACGACCTCCAAGTTATGAGCCTGGCGCTCTGCCCCTGAGCTAAGGCGGTGCAATGTTGGTTGACCCTCTTCTCATTGAATCAATTGATAATGGATGGGGTTTGGGAGGGGCGCTTGTTGCCCCCTTTGCCGCTTCTGTAAAGCTGCCGAAGTGTTTCCAGGTTTGTGTCCCTAATTCCCCCAACCAGTTTCGATCTGGTGACCTCCAGCTTATAAGGCGATAACCATCAGTCTTTCGGACCCTTGCAGGTCTAATGGAGTGACCGACGATGTTTGATGGCGCTCTGCCGCTGAGCTATAGGGGATTGGTGGGACACTTACCTGTTTTTTTTTGGTTTTTTTCGCAGTTTCATGCCGGGATTCGAACTTGGGATCTTCGGGTTTCGGAATCAGGCTTCCAACCACTAGACCACGCTGCTCGTTGCGAACTGCTTGAAACAACATTCGACGAATCAATATACTAACATGTCAGAGCACAACATCCACCCGTGAATCATCGCATTTCGTGCTACCAATCTTATAATTAAAACATTTGCCGTCGTATTTAAACGTGAATTTCTTGGTTTCCGCCATGTCGGGCGCCTTGAACACCATGCAATTGCGCCCGTGGCACGTCTTCCTAAATAAACTGGAAAGACCCAGACCCATTATTATTCCGAAGATCACACGGCTTGCGGAAGAATGAATGAAGTCATGTAGTTGCATTATCAAATGCTAAATGTTTAAGTTGTTTTATAACTATATTTTATTTTTTGTAAAATGTAAAAATGTAATTAAATTAAATTAAATTAAATTAAATTAAATTAAATGATTTGCAATGACTTGTTTAAATGTTCAAATGCAAATATTGCTATTACGTTTGCATGGGAATTGTTTTCAGCGTGTCGTCGTTGGTGGGGCACTCCTTTGTCTCTTGCTCAAACCGGAAGCAGTTGTGCGCCTTGTCCCGGAAGTTGAAATAGGATTCGTTGTCCTGCGTGGGATAGACAGTGACCACGCGCTGTTTGGGGAGAGAAATGTAGATATAAAACACGCCAATTGCGAAACTCACGATGAATGCCGGCCATGAAATGTGGTCCATAACAGACATGGATGATTGTTGGGGATGATTGGATTGTGGTATTAGATGCATTTTACACATATTATATTTTTCACTTGGATTTCTCTCTGTTTTTTTTCCCGTGTTTGGTGGTGGGCACGCCGTTGTCCACAATGAACTCAATGAGCTCGTCCTTGCCGGTGTCGGGGTCGTCCAGGTTCGCCACTTCATACACGTCGCCCGTGATTCGCTCCTGGTCCTTGGTCCAGTTGAAAATGTACGCGGCCAGCTGGTTCTTGCGCTTGCGCGCCAGCCGTTCGCGCAGCTGTCTGTTCCGCGCCTCCACCGTGATGCTGGGCACGTCAATCTCAAACTCCAGCTGCTCCAGCGTGTACGGTTTTTGCACCAGACGAAACATGTCGTCCCCATCCCGTTCCACGGCAGAATACACGTACTTCTTTTCCATGAGCGTGGCATTCAGCGGCTCAATCTTGCCAATGTAAAGCGCGATTGCATCCCTCACAAACGAATCGCTGGCATCAGCGTTTTTGGCGCTTGCGCTTGCGCTTGTTCCGCTTGCGCTTGTGCCTTGAATCGTTTCCTTAAATGTCTGAACCGCATCATAAAACTCGGCGGTCAACGCATCCACTTCTTCGCGGCGTTCCGCATTCCGCACCACGTCCAAATACTTTTGCCGGAACCCGCCGTAGAGTTCCAGCGCTTGGTCCAGCGCCGCGCGATCCTGTTCAAACTGACGCAGCGCTTCCTCTTCAGTGGTGTAATTAAACAGCAGATCCAGCTTGGTCTTAATGATTTGGTCCTTTAATAAATCTGCCGTGCGCAGCGATGCATTGGCCAGCTCTTCCAAACACATGAACTTGCCCTTCACGATTTCAATGCGAATGGAGCACGGCTGCGACCGGTTGCCGCACTGCGCCCGCAGCACGCCGTCCTCATTCGTGAAATGGGTTCCGCCGATTTGGCCACATGACACACACCTTCGGTTGCGCTTAATGCGCATGATTTTGGCCCGTTTTTGCTGCAGGGTCAGCGTGTCCGCATTTTTCACGGCATTTTTGTCCTCTTCAAATTTTTTGTCGTATTTGTGTTTGTACCCGTAATATTCGTTGAGCGCATCCACGTAGTCTGCCTTGCTGACATTGGTCACCGGTTTTGGGTTTGGTTCTAGTTCCATTTTCCTTTATGTGCATTATATGTTGCACACATTATTTCCTGAGCACATTGCACGGATTAGCATGGATTTACAAAAATATTTTGCGATTTTTGATGAGCTCAACTTCAGGCACTTCCCATTTAGGAAGTCCGGTGATGAAGTTGCCGCGTGATGCAGCATGGTTTGCTGAATTCACCATTCGCAATTTAGACAGGATGTATTCCTGCTGTTTTCGCCTCATAACAACCTGCTCTTCGGGCGTGGGTTTGCTCTTGCGCTTGTAATACAATAGTGTGCCTAAAATAAAGACAAAAAATCCAAGCATGCATAAATTGAACACGGTGTTGTGGTATTCTTCGCGCAATCGGTTGCACTGTTTCAACACCCCGCCAAAAAAATACTTGACGCCCGGTTCTATGAGCACAGGAGTTGAATAATTCATGTTTGGAAATGAATTGATGAATGAATAATGAATGCAATGGATGTGTGTGAATGGAATGATGATATTACATTATGCCATTAAAAATTCAAATTAATTTATACACATTGTTTATATGGAATTTGGAAATCATGTCAGAATCATCATCATCAGACCCGCCCGTTGTGACTCCTGACGCTAGCGTGAATTTGGCGTTCTATGGCACAGCTTCACTCATTTACTTGTTTTTGAATTTTAGGTCTCCTGACAACAACAACATTGTTCTTAAAATATTGTATCTATTGGTCATGTTGGCAGCGAATTTCATTTTAATGTGGTGGTTAATGTCTCAACAATGCGTGAATCCCAATTTGGGGTGGGTGGCTGGAGGGTCAATATTAATGTGGCTCATTCTATTTGTTCCCATATTTTGGCTGCTAGAAAACATGTATGTGTGGTTGGAACCATTTGGCAACACATTTGGTTACTTGTTTATAAAATTAATGGGCGTGACGACATTCATGGACAAGATACTCAAGGACAGAACCCCCGGCGGAGAAAATAATCGCATAAACAAATACATCAACTACATTCGCAGCGACCCTTGGGGATTTTTTAGCATGCTCACCACAAACGCCGATGCAAAACCGGATATATTGCAAGCCGACAAAGCATTCACCGAATTGCAAGATAAATTGAAACCGGCTGAATACAATCAAGAGAATAGAGCCCAATTTGTCAGTTATGTGCGCATGAAAGAAAGCGTTGCTAAACTGGTGTTCTACTTGCTCACTCTAAACCTCATGACCGACATCACTGCAGTGTTCCTCATGGAGAAGTCTCCTTGCACAGTGGATTCAGACGACACATCGGACCCCCCAAACAAACGGCCGACAAAACCCACTGCGGAGCCAACCGTGTATAACAGCAACGAATGATCATGCAAAAAAAATCCACCGCATCATCTCATCACATGTACATTTGAGGAGTGGACACGTATAGTACCAGCAAATATGAGAGAATTGCGACAATTATTGCAACCAGCCATGCCGGCACCACCGTTTTTCGCCGAAACCCGATTCCAAATTCACGTAAACCACCATCATCATTGTACATGAATCGGGGTTTGAATGCTTGGATGGCCACAAACGCCGCTAAAAACACTAGAATGGAAAAGGACGTGATGTTGCGTTTAATAAAGTATTGATTGATCATTTGATGCAATGATAATATGATAACAATTGTGATTATTATATTATTAATATATTTATATTTATTGGCATCATCGCAGATTGCATATTACATTTATTCATTGCATTCATTGCTTTAATTTTGCCAAGGGATACCATTGTCCGTCCGAATCGTCCTTGTACTGAAAATGCGGGTCGGACCACACGTTAGTCAAGGTCGCATTTGTGGCCAATATTTCATTGCAATGCAGGCGGGCAAACTGGCGCAACGTGTCAAATGCCACCCCATCGGGCACACGAACGATGCGATTGACCTGAGCATCAAATGTGGCACACCACTCGTCATCATTCAACTGAACTGTGTGCCGTAACCGCATTCCGTCCTTCAAGTATTTCAACTGGTTCTGTTTGGCGATGCTGCGCGGTTGCATGCAATTTCCATTTCCACTGGAAACACTTTCGGCATCCTCGTCCGCATTATCAGTGATGTGATGCCATTGCGGTTCTGATTCTTTCACTTGAAATGGTTGTTGCATTTGCACTTGAGTTGGCTCTTGCACCTGCATTTGTTGCAACTTTGCAACGGCAACTGCTTCCTTCACATACAATGTGCCATAATACCAAATGCAATCATTGGTCTCAAACACGCTGGAGACTGGCTCTGGAGCCAATGGCGCTGCTAATGGCGTTGACGAAAAAAACCAATTTTGTGGCATAAGGTAATTCAAATAACCTTGTGGTTGTGGTTTTTTAATAATTGTGTGTTTAAGTTTGTGTGCTGCGACATGCGTTTTTTGCACACCTTTCACATTTGAATTGGAATGATGTTTGAAAAATGATGGCATTGTGATTGTTGTTATTTTGTAATTTTATTTTAATAATTGTGAATTGTGAATTGTGAATTGTGATATTGCAAATTCTTTATGTGATTATTTGGGTTATGATTTAGTGTTTCATGTGCTCATGCGAATTCTTGGCACATATTGTCTGAGTGTGTTCACATCCCCATCTTGCACCGAAATAAGCTGCGTTTCATGGGACCACACCGTGCGCATGTATCCGCTGTCATTGTCCCAACGATCAATCAACTCTCGGAAAACAAACCAGGAGAAGCCCTGAAACATGGGATGCATCATTCTTATGTCTTCAATGCGTCCAAATTTGTAGCGAAATGCACGAGATGAGTCGCGCAATTCAATTATGTAATGGCAGTTTGGATTCTGTGAGCCAACTTCAATTCTATCGTACTCTTGGTTCCGAATGGTGCGAAGATTGTTGGTTCCCATGTAAGTGCACGTCGGATTGTTGCGACAATAATGCTCCGCATGAGCATTTACGACAAACATCATGTTATTGTGCATGTACTGTTCATCATGATTGAAATCCATTTCTTGTAATGTCATCCAGGTTCCTTGTGCTGCTGTTTCTTGCACTGCTTCTTGCCGCACTGATTGCGCATTCGCATCGTCTTCATACAATGGTGCCCGACACATTGGACACGTTGCCTTTGCATTCGTCTTGTGCCATTTGAGCAAGCAGGATATGCAGAACAAGTGTTTGCATGTCGTGTATGCATGGTTGGCACCAACCGGCAACGCTGTTGCGCACACGCCGCAGTCTCCTTCATGTTCGGTCATTGCTTGTGTCACAATTGATTTCAATGTCATTCATTGATGCAACTCAAATGGGGTGGGGGGCTTCAATTTTTTTGCTTTTGGACCAAGTGTTTAAAATGCAAAAAAATCCAAAATGCAAAAATATTAGTTTAAAACCATCATTATTAATGTTATAAATAATCATATTCACGCACGCAAATACATTAATTGAAACTCAATGCCGCCATTTGAATTCACTTATTGCAAACGCAAGCATCAACCCAAGTTGTTTGAAACTTTAGAACAAGCAAAAACGGGGTTGCGCAATTTGCAAAATTACATCCCCATGTACCATCGTTTTTTTTTACTGTCGGAATCCAATCACAACTCCATCGGGTTAAATCATCGTTACACTGCTGAATCCGTGACGGCATCGGACACAAGCAAACACGTCGTTGTTGCAACATTGAAATCGGAATCCGAAGATGCAGCCGTTTCAAAAATGCCGGCATTCATCAAGTATTCTCCTCTATTGGATCCAATTAAATACATGTCAGGAAAATATGACACGCAGTCGCAGGATTTACTGAAGCTGCCAATGCACGACGACGCGCGCGATGATGGATCAGTTCATCAAAAAAAAATGCACGACGTGAACAATTCGTCTTATGTTGATGCATTTTTCACATATTTGACCAGTCAAACATTGCATGCGCATGGATTTGTGCACGGCATTGATTTTTACGGATCATATTTGGCCAATCAAGATGAATTCACGGTGAATGTGTATGATGAGCTGGAATATTTCAGCACATGTGATTTTTTTTTAAAAAATAAGAACAAATTATTTCGCGTGGATGAACTGTCGTCGTCATTGTTCAATTCGGCTCAATCAACCCACACAAAGGCAAATTTGAAACTGGGTGACACAGAAAATCTGGATTTGGATTTGGAAGATTTGAATTCAAACGATGCCACATTCAGCCAAGTATTTGAAGAAACTGTGAGAAATGAATCACATGTCACAATGGACGCACTTAACTCACTTGATGCCCTGGACTCCTCAATGGTGGTTCTAGATGAAATGGATGCGCAAAGCATCAAACCTCGCTCCGCCGATTCCAATTCAACCAATTCGGATGACAGCGATTCTTGTTCGTCCCGCTCTTCCGCATCATCCCCCGCGCGCATTGAAGACGCAGATTGCAACAGCGAACACGATGTGGATCAAAATGATGACATAGATGATGATGATGATGATGACATAGATGATGATGCTGATGATGATGATTGCTGCAGCGGTTCCAGTCACTACGACGACGATGATGAAGTGCACAACGCCCACATTTTCAATTTTCCAGTGCACGCCATCGTCATGGAAAAGTGCGACAATACGCTGGATAGCCTGATGTGCGGCAAAAACGAGCTCACCGAATCCGAGTGGGCGGCCACCCTATTTCAGGTCATCATGGCACTCATTGCATATCAGCACATGTTTGCATTCACGCACAACGACCTGCACACGAACAACATCATGTTCGTTCAAACCGACAAGAAGTTCCTGCACTATTTTTACAATGGGGTGTATTACCGGGTGCCCACGCACGGCCGCATCATGAAAATCATTGATTTCGGGCGCGCCATTTACAAATACCGGGGCCAAACGCTGTGCAGCGACAGCTTTGACCGGGGCGGGGACGCCGCAACGCAGTACAACTGCGACCCCTACCTGAACCCGAAAAAACCGCGGCTGGACCCCAATTCCAGTTTTGACCTGTGCCGCCTGGCGTGCTCCCTGTTTGACTATTTTGTGGAGGACATTCGGGACGAGGCGGAATGCGCCGCCACCCTCAAAGAAAGCCGGGTCGCCAGCGTGGTCGTGGAGTGGCTGAAGGACGACAAGGGGCGCAACGTGCTGTACAAGAAGAACGGCGACGAGCGGTACCCCGAATTCAAACTGTACAAAATGATCGCGCGCACCGTGCACGGCGCCGTGCCGCACGAGCAGCTGCAGCGACCCATGTTTGCGCACTACGCCATCCAGCGCAAACACATCAACGGCAAACCGCACATCATGAACATTGACGCGCTCCCGTCATACACGCAAGCGCAAGCGCAAACGCAATCCAAATGATGCGGACGTTCCGGTGGGGGTTTAGGTTTAAGCTTCCCCCAGTAAAATATTTTAAATTTAAAAAACATTATGAATTTAAATATAATTACATATGCAAGAATACACATCTGCAATAATACATGATAACGGTCAACATCAACGGCGGCCTGGGCAACCAGCTGTTCCAGGTGTTTGCCACGCTGGCAGCGGCCCTGCGAAATGACGACACGTGTTATTTCCTGCACACGCCAACTGACGCCACCGGAAGACGGTCCACGTATTGGAGCACGCTGCTCCATGGATTGCGACCAATGACGGTGCTTCCCACGAACGCCAATGTGCAGCGGTTTCTGCAATTGCCGGCGCATCAGGAGCAGGGATTTCGCTACAGCAAGATACCTGGCAAAACAGCCATGAACTCAATCCCGCTAAAACTGGTGGGCTATTTTCAAAGCGACAAGTATTTTGCCGATGTGCGGGACGAAATTTACGCCAAAATTCAGCTATTGGAACAGCAAAAGGGCATTAAGACCATGTTTGAGGGCAGCGCCTGGTTTTCAGGCGGCGTGATCACCGTTGCCATGCACTTTCGCATCGGTGATTACGCGCACATTCAGGACAAGCACCCCATTTTGCCGCTGGATTATTATCGCAAGGCGTTACAACACATTATGAGTAATGTGCCATCGTCCGACCTGTATAACCCGGATAATGAGACCACGAGTGTCAAATTCAACGTGCTGATATTCAATCAGGCATGTGATAACACCGCTGTGCTGGAGCACATGCGCGAACTCAAGGCCGACCCTGCATTTGCGAAACGGTGCCGATTCTACAAGGTCCCCGACATGTTTGAAGACTGGAAGCAGCTGCTACTGATGAGCGTGTGCGACCACAACATCATTGCCAACAGCACGTTCAGCTGGTGGGGCGCGTATTTCAACCAGAATCCGGGAAAAATCGTGTGCTATCCGAGCGCGTGGTTCGGACCCGCGTTGAAGCACGACACGCGCGACCTGTTTCCCGCGGGTTGGGTCAAAATAAATTAATTGCATATTAAATTACCTTTTTTTGAATTTTCATATATTCAAAAAAATTGAAAACAACTGAATAACTGAATACCATTATTACACATCATTGCATACAGACCCAAATGAGCTCACAAGCATTCAAAACGGACATTCACGGCATTCCGGCATCGTACGCGCTCTGTCAAGTGCCCGGAGAACCGGGCGGCACGTATGCGGTCGTCAAAGTGCTTGACGTGCCCGATGATTATGACCATGATTCAATCCCGATCCCGACGACGACGACGACGACGACGACGACGACGACAAAATCCGACACGCCGCTGCATTTGTGCGACCGGTCCAAGCTGATCACGCAGCACCGAAATGGTGATCAAAATGCGCCCCATCGCACGATTGACCCGGCATTGTATGACACACACGAAATTGACTGGTACGGCGCCGGCATTCTGCCGCCACCGCTCTACATGTGCTTCATCATTGCGCGCAAGTGCTACCTGTGCGGAGACATGCAGGCCTCGGGCGACGACATTAACGGCGAATGCACCGAAAACTTCAAAGAAGGGTATCGGTTCTGCACCGCATGCGAGCCGTATTTTCGCCAAGCCCTGTATAAAACGCTGGCCCCCATTTGGCGGTTCCGCCTGGAATATGAACGGAACAGAGACATCCGCAGCCCGATCTGGGTGCATCGGACGCGCCGCGACGAATCCGGCAAATCGGACCGCACGAATTCGGGGCGGCCGTTCAGATACACGCAGTGGTTTGTTAGTTCGTGGATTCCGCGAAAATCAATCAACCACAACAACAACAACAACAACCACGACAACAACAACAACAACAACAACAACGAGGAAGACATGATTTGCGTGGAAGAATGGAATGCGCCGGAACCGATGAGCAAACTGGTGTCGGTCATGGACGTGTTCTTTGCCAACCGGGGATCCATGTGTGATCTAAAGTACGACCCGAATGTGGACGACCCGCTGAATCAGGTAAGACACATGACGCTGGATGAAAAACGGGCGATCATGCGGCGCGAATCGCCGCCGTTTATGAAATTAAAAATATAAAACAAAATGCAAAATAACAATGTTGGTGAAATATATGTTATGCCAATACAATATGTGGTGCTAATCATTACAGGGATTGTTATGGGAATTGCGACATTGGCCCGATGTTATCTAATATGCTGTTTTCAATCTGAAAACTAATATAGCAGATAAACCAAATAAATGCAAATTTATAATGGGTGTAATATATAATACTACACGCATCCATATTTTTTATAATTTTTAATCATTTTTATCCGTATTATCTCTCGGAATGGTTCGTTCAAAACTGAATCCAGACATAAACTATCGGGAGTACAAGCAGCTGGAGCGGGATGACGCTGATTATGATGCCACCATGTACGAGATTGAGCTTTTAGGCAAAGAGATTCGCATTGCAATCGGTCGCGGCAAAACCGACAAGAAGGACATCCTTTATTACCCCATGTACCTAATCAACACGGATGACAGAGTGGTGAAACAGATCGGCGTGTTTGAAATCCGAGCCGACCAGGCCAGTGAGGTTTTAGACGACGACGATGACCTGGACATCAACAAGCTGCCGCACCCGTTGGTGTATTCCTTTGTCACGGCCGGCATGTTGGAGGCCGACAGCCGCGGCAAGCGCGAGGACCAACAACAAGAGCAACAAGAGCAACAAAAGCAACAACAAGAGCAACAAAAGCAACAACAAGAGCAACAACCAGACCAACAACAAGAGCAACAACAAGAGCAACAACAAGAGCAACAACAAGAAGAAGAAGAAGAACAAGCCGATGCCGCGCTGCGTTCCAAGATGAAGGCGCTTTCTCTCCCAGCCCAAACAAAGGACACGGCTGAAGCCGAACACACCGAATACAAGAAGTTGCCCGACCAGCCGTGGATTCAGACGCACATGCAAAACAATAATTTTGGCATAACAGACAATGAAGCCGGAGGCGACTGCTTGTTTGCGGTGATTCGCGACGCCTACCGCAGTCGCGGCAAATACGTGGAGGTGCCTGAACTCCGTCGCAAGCTGGCGGCGGAAGCCACCGAAGCGGTGTTTGAAGGGTACAAGGAAAACTACACTATGGCAGCGGACTCCATCATCAGCACAGAAGCCGAAATGCGCAAACTGGCGGATGCAAATGCGAGGTTGAAGCAGCGTCTGGAGCGCACCACGGAGGCCAAGGAGCAGCAAGCCATTATTTCCGAATCGCGCCGCAACGCGGAGCAGTTCAAACGGCTGAAATCAGAACTGGCACTCACTCGCGAATTGCAGCAGGATTTTCACTTCATGAAGCATGTGAATACGCTGGCCGATTTCCGAGAGGTGCTGAAGTCGTGCTCCTTTTGGGCCGACACGTGGGCCATTTCCACCCTGGAGCGCGTGCTGCGCATCAAACTCATCATTCTCTCGTCGGAGCGGTTCCGTGCGGGGGAAATGGGCGGCGTGCTGCAGTGCGGCCAGCTGAACGACCGCGTGCTGGAAGACCAGGGTTCGTTTGAGCCGGACTTTTATGTCATTGCGGATCACATGGGTATGCACTACCAACTAATCACTTACAAGGGGGAAGCCCTCTTCACATTCCGAGAGATTCCGTATGATATTAAAATCATGGTAATAGAAAAATGCATGGAGCGCAATGCGGGACCGTACAACCTCATTCCGCAATTCAGCACGTTCCGCGCGGAGGAGCTGGGCCTGAAGGACGCAGATTTGGATTTGAAGGCAGAACGCGACCTCGTCCATGCATCAGCGGCTCATGCATCAGCGGCTCATGCATCAGCGGCTCATGCCCCTCTGTACGATGATGCCACCGTCTTCCAGTTTTACAGCAAGAGCATGGACAAGCCGCTGCCGGGGACGGGCAACGGCGAAACCATTGAGCGCACCGACATTCCCAAATACGCCGACCTCGCGAAAGAGTCGCCGCAGTGGCGCAAAATGCTGTCAAATTTGTGGGAGCCACCCGGCGACGACCGAGACAAGGCACTGTTCACCCTGGACAGCCACAAGTGGCGCACCCTGGACCACTATTTGCAGGGCTGCCGGTTCCGCAAAGAGAACCCCAAGCACTATCTGCAGTTCTCGCTGGAT
>Ga0214919_10001546_pt1 | contig 37410 bp, 34 predicted proteins | sample LL1503_MetaG_FD_177994 | JGI IMG/M metagenome (GOLD analysis project Ga0214919, IMG submission 177994) | Freshwater microbial communities from Lake Lanier, Atlanta, Georgia, United States - LL-1503 | ecosystem: Environmental > Aquatic > Freshwater > Lake | place: USA: Georgia | collected...
GAAAGCGTGAAAGTAGTAATAGTAGTGAAAAAAATTAGGGAGGGGGGAAGAAATAGTCAATAATCCATACACGTCTCTCTTTCTGAGAGGGATATCAGACCCGTCGGCTTCAGTTTTTTTTCAGACCAGACATTGTGTGGATGACTGGTGAAGAAGGTGGTGATGATGGTGTGGTAATAAAGACATTGACCGCGTTTTCCGTGTTGGGAACACATGGGAGACCAAGATTAGGCGCTGCCAGTCCGGCATCTAATAGATTGATATAGAAATAGATGAAACTCATTTCTATCGTTTCTCAAGAAAGAAAAATCTGTTTTCTTTCTTTATTCGAGTCTATAATATTAAATTTCTAATAATTTTTTTTTTGGTTGCTTAAAAAAAAAAATAAATCATAAATAATGACACTACCATCTTTTAACAAACCACGTTTTATCAAGGACGTGAAAGCAAAAATATTGCGTAACGACCTAACGGTCATCCAGGACATGGATAAAGAAATGAAGAATGAAAATATAGAGCAAAAAGATCTCTTGGACATTATTAATTACGCCTTGGAAAATAACAAAATCCCCATCGCCTATACTATCTTTGATTTGGGTTATCTAAGACCGAATACCTTTCTGTTAAAAGATTGTGTGCTGGGCCCACAACCCTGTAATCTCCTTACCCTCGTACGCCACTATCCTGGATTTGTAGATCGTATATTACAAACGAATGAGAATTTTGCGTTGGAGTTGAATGATCGACGTAGGAGTTCCTTGTTCTACACGATCACCGACGGTTCCATGGATGCGGTCCTCCATAATGTAAGAATCATCAAGAAAAAAAATAATCAATATCTCTTTCATCAAGATCATAAGGGTAATACGATTCTCTTTTTTTGGGCATTGAGGAAATCGTCCATGAATGATTTATTTGATATTTTGCATTATATTCTTTCCGGATTATCCCCTGAAGAAAAAGTAGAATTAATAGAATCGTTAAATAGTAATCAAAATTCGGCGCTCGATATTGCGAATGAGGTAGGAAACCGTGACGCCATTATCGTTCTTTCTTTTTTCCTCAATCAGGCTCGTCGAGAAAAAGGAGATATCCCTGTGGGAGAAGAGAGAAAATGGCAGAATGGTATTGGAGGAATGGATGCAATCCAACGTGCGCGACTTCGATCAGCGTGGGAAAGAAAACATGTGCAACATTTTGGCGGGGGTATGGAAGAATCCAAAGAGAAGGAGTTTATTACCACCACACAAATTAGAAGAAGATTTCCTGAATTTTTTTAGTTCTTCTACAATGAAATGAGATAAAGCGAATGAGAAGACTGATGGTCTTCCCATGGAATCTTGACCGTCATCGTTTTATGACTATGGATGGGGCGAGCAGGAATTAAAAAACGCCAAGGCATGGTCGGAAGAAGATGACACGCTTCACATAAATCATAGTCTGCACATTCTTGACATCGATAACGTGTTCCCGTAAAATTATACGTACCGCATCGATCACATGCATACCCGATATGAGGTCGTTGTAATAGACAACGTAAGAACATGGTCTTATTGAGGTGGAATTCCTGGTAAAAATTACGGATACGCCAATCCACGTAAATCTTGGATGCCGTGCAAAAAATTTCATCCATAGAGACCTGTTGATAACGAAGGACGAGTCTGTCATATAACTCATTCAAAGCAAGAAATACCTTGTCAAAATAAGTCTGATAGATTTTTCTCAGGGTCTCGAGTTGTTCTTCACCGCGATCCCGATTCAATAGAAGGATTACCTTCGTTTGGGGTTGTGGTTGGGGTTGTGATCCTTCTCTCTCATCTTCTTTCCACGGTTGCAAATATTTTTCTTCAATGACCGTGCAAGTTTTTTTTTGGAGTAAAGAGATCAGGTCATCCCGTCCCAAACGATCCACCCAGCGTACGCTACCATCATCTTGGATACGCTTGACAAAATAGATGTTAGAACTCCCCTGACTTCCATAACGACGATCGGCCCATAAAAGGACTTCTCCGCGTTCATTGGTATACTCCATCAGCTTGGTGAGTGGCTGTCGTTCTTCTTTCGATGTGAAACGCTGGATGGGAAGAATGCCTTCTCCTTCACGATAATCGCACAACCAAAAGAATAGGGGATCTTTTCCGGCAACAGTGGTAAAAAAAGTATTTTTTTGCCGTAAGGAGAACAACGTTTCTCCACCCATCATCATGGTTTGGAATCCAGGGGTGTCCATATCCATCATACCGCGACCCTGTCTTTCTCTCAAAGAATTTTCTTCTATTATTCTCAAACGTATCCACACGATGGATAAATAGATGTGCAAAGAAATTTTTCCATCTTTTCTCACAAAACCAGACTCGGGTGTTATCTCGGATCGTTTAATCAATCGATGGGTCCCCCAATTAGAAGAGAGAGACGTGAAATGATGAGACGGACAATTCCATTGTCGGGGTGCTCCTTTGTCTGGATCTCGAGCAATCATGATATTGAATCCCAACGTTATTTTATTATCCGTTTCCAAATAGACCGACATAAACGGTCCATCGACGAAACTCATGTTTGGATTCCCAAAAGGATCAATAATCATTCTTATTTTTGTCGCTGTTGTCGCCGTTGTCGTCGTATCCAAGGGTTTCCATGGCGTGAAAATCCGAGATCCCGAGTTCTCCCAATCCAAATCAAAATCAATGGTCATCTTCTCTTCTTTCCGATTACGATCACGAATCATGGCCCTCCAATCATAAAGATAGGAAGATAAGGTAGAGCAACGTGGATACAAAACAAGCGCTGCCTGTTTCCAATACGCGTCACGATCTACCACCTCCAGAAAGGTCCGAGATAAAAAAGTCGATGTCGTCAACATCTCGGCATCCATAAAGGAAACGATCTTTCCAAGAATCTCTACAGGAAAATCATTCATAAATTAAAAAATAGTTGTTCCGTTCAGTGTTATGTGTATATTTTTTTTTCCTTATAAAAAAATATTTCCAATCATTTAGGTTTCTTTCTTAAAGCGGGTTAATAGGGTGGTTCAAACAATACAAAATTTCAAAACAAGCTACAAGCTACATAAAAAAATCTAAAGTCCTGAAATGGTCATCGGGGAGATGTTGGACTTGAAGCACGCGTTGATCTCACTAATGTTCTCATTGACAAACTTCTCCGCCTCCTTAAGGCGATCAAAGAACTGAGGGAATTTGAGGCGTCGATTGGCCAGATCCAACAGCAGCTGTTCCGACACCATGCTCAGGGTCTCGTAGACGTCCAGTAGGCGCACATCCTTCTGGCGCTGAATCTCGCGGGCGATGAGCTTCTTCTTGTAAACGGTGTCGTCCATCTTGTTGCGCAGATACGAGATGCGCAGATCCGTGTTGTTCTGGTTGACTCTGTTACGCGAGCTCTCCACCTCATGATGCGCTGTATGGTTGAGGAACTGATGGACCCTGCGGAACTTGTCACCAAGACCCGCAATGGAAGGCGTGTTGTCCCGCACCAGGTTGTTGAAATGCCAGTAGTTCCACACGGCACGACGGTTGCATGGATCCTGTTGCTGTTGCTGTTGAAGGTTCTCCAACCCGATGCGCGCCGCCCACTCGTAGTAATGCGGATTGTGCACAGGTCCCGTCTCAATCTTGCCCGTATTCCAATTCCAGGCCTTGTGACATCCGATGCAAAACATCTGGGCACAACCTTCTGTCCTCTGCGTCCTCGTCCCACAGCTGGGGCACGGCTTGGAAGAAGATCGGATCAGATCCCAGGTCTGAAGATCGTCCTCGCGACACTCGTGAGCAGGATGAGCTTCCTCTTCCTCCTCGGTCTTGGGAGGGACCACCACGTTGCAACGAAGGCAGGTACTCTTGGTACAGAGGATGCAGTGCCCCTTGTTGTCGAGAAAGCCCTTGCAGTTGGCTGTCGCGCACTGACGGATGCTAAACGTGGTCGATCGGACAGCACCGCCCGCAGCCGCACCCCCACCTCCACCTGCAGCCTCGACGGCCTCGACGGGCTCATTGGGATGAGCCAGGCGGTACAGGATGGCATTGTGGCGCCTCTGGATCTGCACCTTGCGCTGGCGAAGGGCCATCTCCTGCTCGGCAATCTTGGTCAGCTCTTCCACCAACCCCTCCTTCTCCACCTCCAGTGCCACCATAGGCATCGTCTCGGGAAAGAAGGATTGCTCGCGACGAAAGAGGAGGTCGGAGCGCGTCGACTTCCACTGCGACGTCATGTAGTTGCGCGGCATCGTCTTGTTGACATAAAAGAGGTCCCAGGCGTGCTGGCAATGCATGCAGTGGGGGTCGTTGATGGTCGTATCGAAATACTTCTTGACGCACTCCATGCACACCTTCTCTTCGCAACGGCCACAGTCCACCATCTTGCGCGAGGTCTTGTTGAACGGCGAGACACAGATGGAACACTCGGTGGGCACGGCTACTGCAACGGGCACAGCGACGGCCACAGCAACAGCATTCTCTTCAGCGACAGTCGCCATGTTGATTTGGTTGGGTTGGATCTGTTTATTCATATTGGGTGGGAATAAAAAGAAGTTAGTCTCTATTAATCTTGTGTGTTCAAGTCATCTTAACCACTGGCTGGGGGAAAAGGGTCCCGGGCTTCAGTTTTTTTTTAACGAATCACATGGCATCATTTTATAATAACACATGTTAGTGAGACAAAAATAATTTGATCCCAATTATTTTTTTTATGCGATGGAAGAATGATTTGTTTTGTCAAAACGTAATGATCTGAACCGCCACGGGGCATTCCGGGATATTCCCGTAAAAACTGCTAAACACATTATTCCGCGTCGGATCGTAGCGGTACAAGAAATTCTTGCCGAAAATATTCCGTTTCCTGTCCGAATACGAAAGCTTGGGTTCCAAACGATCATACTCATCTTTAAAGGCCTTGAGATTCATCACCGGAAGGATGACCACCCCTTCCCACTCTTTTCGTTTTCCCGTAATATCAATCTCGAAATTATCCGGGAAATAATGACCCAAGACCGATCGAGAATCCATCAGCTGGGATAACGGTTCGGGAACCAGGTTCTTACTGCTTTGTGGCAAGACCATCAGCAGTTGCAGGAATTGTGGGATCGGATCATTCAATCGGAATCTCGGAAGCCGATACTGATTGTTGTTCATATACGGAAAGAAATCTGTAAGAAAGGGTCCATACGAAAAAGGAAAAAACCAGGTCCAATCCGGTATCCCATTCTTGTAATAATTGAGGATCCATGACATCCCGTGTAGGTATTCTTCTACGACCGTGTTGACGGCCGTGCGAGGAGGATACTTGGCAGCATAATAATCCTTCTTGTATCCCTCCAGATCAATCACATGTTTATCGTCCACCAGCTTCATGTGTTTCACGACCAGCGGGTCGGGAAAGAAGGAGTGCTGTGAATTGTATTTTTTTTCCAGCATTTCCTTCTCCACCGCACCAAATTCTTGGATGAATCTTGAAAACGATTCCCGATTCAAACCGAGTAGGGGCGCAGTGGCAGTCGCAGTAGTGTTGCCCATGGTGTTACCTGTGGTGTTGCCCGTGACGGATGTTTTCATCTCATGCGTCAGATGTCCATATACCTTTCCAATCTGTCGATAGATGGTCAGGATAATATCGATTGCACCGTCCAGAATAGTAATGGTCGGAATCGTCGGAAGAAAATCATTGCCGACAAAGAAACTCAGCAGAATAAAATCATTCAGGGCACAGTGTTTGTCAAACAACGGCTCGTCCGGCGACATGTAGTCTCGATCCCACCGCATGATCTTGAGCAATTCCTCACGGAATCGTCGTACATTGACGTACTCGATGAATCCCTGCTCAGGCTCTCTTGCAATAATCACATTCTCATGCGGTAAAAGGATACCCAGCATCATCAGATCCGCATCCAGACCATAGATACAGACATGTTCCTTGATTCCCACACATCCTTTGAGATACTGCATGACCTTGTGCTCGCCCTCTCCCGAGACCTTTTCATTGGAAAAAATCACGTCCAGCGTCTGCCATTCTGGATTCAATGTGATCATCGTCCGTATATACCAATCAATGTATTTGGTCAGATGATCCATGATTTTGGTTCCCGGGGTAAAGGCGTTGGGATCAAAATAGACGTCCTTGACTGTGGCACCCGTCTTGAACCGACGCTGACGTTGCTGATTCATCTTACCCAGACCGGCGACGCCATCCACACACAAGACAATCTTCTGTCGGGGCCGTATCGCATTCCGCAGATATTCAATCTTTTCACACACATCCCGAAAGAGGGTAAGATTGGTCTTGGGTAACAACTGGATCTTGGAATGATACAACAAATGCGCGCTGACATTGCCATATCGATAGATACGCTGTGCACACATGTGAAAAAGCCCATTCAAATCAATCGCCAGTACATCCACCTCGTTGTTTGATTCTACTACACAAGATGAAAATTTGTTCTTGTACCATAAATAAAAATGCTTGACACCCATAATCTCTCTTGTTTTTTTGGTTGTTGTTGATTAAAATAAACAATATCATTAAATTATGAAGAATTCATTTTTTTTTTAATTTTTCTTTAAATAATAAAAAATGTCTGTGTATCCAACCTATTATCTTTCCGAGACATCCAGTACGATCCGTCCTTGTAATGATGCCACTCTCCGATTCCATGAGACCCCTCAATGTACTCCCACGTACAACGTGGTACTTTGTTACAATGGGATGACCATGGTGGGTGTGGGAACCCTTAACCCCGGCGCCGTTCCTGTCATCAACATCCAATTTAATACGACCAATGCTACGGTGACACTTAGTGCCGATTATATCAGCGGAACGTTACAGATTTTACAACCCGCGTGGCAAGATCCCAAGACGGTCACCAATCTTTTCTTGAATGCGCTTCTTACGTATGCATGATTAAAAAAATTTACTTTCTTTTTTTGTGTGAATTATTTAAAAAAAATCATTCTCCTCTCCTTCCTCTTCATAAAAAAAAGGCTGTTGGGTGACAAGGGTGCTCACAAGATCAAAATCATCAAAGGGTAGGCGTGGCTTCCTCCCATGGACGCGATGCCAACGACGATTCAAAGAAACATAAGCCTCATACGACTCCTCGGTCCTGTAAAAAGAGGAGTTGTCGGCTTGGAGAAGGTTGCTGTTGTAGCGGAAGACCGTACGCCACTTGGGAATGCAATGCGCCTCGTACCACACCTGACGCATGCGGATCTGATGGTACACCTTGTTAAACTTCTCCCTCTTGGTTGGATCCAACTCGTAAATCTTGCAGATCAGCTCGAGAGGCAGTTGATCAAAAAACATATTTCTTTAGGAGACCTGTTGGCATTGGAATTGGAAATGTAAATTTTGTCGTGGTGAGTCCATGGAATAGGAATCATCATCATTATCGCTCATGCCCTCCCAGGAAAAAGAGATCCTGGGGCTTCAGTTTTTTTTTCTCCGATTGTCGATCAAGACGTCAACTCCTCGATTGTTGTAGGCTCCTCATCCAGACGACCTTCTTTGATCTGTGTAATTTTTTCTTCCGATTCCCGCAACTCGTTAAGCTCCTTCGTCAATTCTTGATCCAAGATTTCTTCATCAATATCTGGTGACTCCTCCTCTTCTTCTTCCTGAATAGGAGATCTCGAGCCCATAGATGGCCCCACCGAGCTCGACATTGAATTCAACACCCCCAAAAGACCACTCACCATTGGTCCCATACTCATCAGAGGATTATTCGGCATGGGTGCAGGTGGTGGTGGTGCAACCGCCTGTTGTTGCTGGGACGGTAAAAAACAAACTCCTCCTGAACAGTTTTGTCCTCCACCACCACTACTACCACTGCTACCAAAAGAAGGCACGTTACGAATATGGTTGTTCGCCGTCACCACTGGCGTTGGCGTCTCGGGTACCGAGGCGTACACCGACGGTCCTACCAGATGACGGAACAACTTGTCATGTCTTTCCAAGACCCGCTGTTGTTCCAAGATCTGATGTTGCAGTGACTCAATTGCCATCATATGATACTGTAGCTTTCGATTAAAATAATAATAGACAGCCAGAAGAATGATGACAAAAGCAACGCATTGTATCACAAAGAGTGTCGAGGTTTCCATTTTTATTTCGATTGAAATACTGCTTAAATGAATTTATTTTCTTTTTTTCTGCAATTCTTTCAAGGTGGGCAATCTGCGGAATAGAAGAGACCCACTGATAAAAATAAAATTTACTGGATCTTCTCCAAGTACTCTTGTTCAAGTCCCAAGAATCGTAAAAAAGGAATCAGGGGTTCATAAAATTGCCTGTATTTTCCCATCTCGTACTGATTTCCTAACAACAGATAATACATGCAATGGGGCATTTCTTGATAATTGATCCGCTCCACCCGCGCCTGATATAAAAAATCAGACGTCAGATCGACACAATCCACTCTTTTTTCAGGAGACACCTCGTACTCCAAATGACGCGTCTCACTCGGGAGTTTGGTTGACAATAAACTCTTGAGAAACCCAAACTTGAGAAAATGGATTCGCGGAAAATAAAAACCCATGTAATCAAGACGCAACAACAACATGTCTTCATCAGGCTTCACATAGACCGGTATATGCGCTACCTGAAAATATTGATTGGAAAACGTAATCCACTGTTGTATCATAATTTTTAAATTTTTATACCTCGTTTCTTAAATCGATTTAAAGATCGGAGATTCGATGTTTAAAAATGATTGTGAGTCCAGAAGACGTCCCTATGGACGAATTATTAGCCCAATTTAAGCAGTTGGAGAACAAATCGGGCGCTGCGGGGGGTGCCATGGGTATTCCATCTCCTGCTTCCTCCTCTGTCGTCGCACGCGCTTCGACTCTGGTAGGAAGCACGTTTTCCAATTATGGTATCTACATTGTCTTCTTTCTCTATGTCTTGGTCATGGTCATCATTCTTCAACCGTCCTATCTTTATTCTAAAGACGAAGAGACACAACAACATCGTTTCCTCTGGAAGCGTTTCTTGATCGTTCTTGTTATCGCCTATGTCGTCCTCCTCGCCGCCTATCTCGGCCTGCAATTTTATCTAAAGAAAAAAATGTGAGCTGGAAAGAAACGAAAACGAAATGATAACGACAACGACGCCGACACCCTTGATGGAAAAAGGCGTTCCTCTTTGGGAATCGTGGACGCTTCTTCAAGAGCCAAGGGCGATCTCGGACCCCGAAAAGGCAATGATCTCCAGGCTGAATCATACTCGTATCCGTCGTGTACAAAAGTATATCTGTCCCGTGAATCCTTACGATAACACACGCGACGATTTCTTATGCTATGCGTATTGGATCGCGGAGCATCGTGTTCTGATTCGCATTATCAGAATGGATGAAGAGGGGGGATGGACGCAGCCGTTGAAGTTGCGTCTGGATGAGTCGGGAGAGATCCTGGACATTGGTCCTTCGGACACCAATTCTCTGGATGTGGAAAAAGAAACGGTTACCGTGGTGACGCCGCGTCCTCTACCACCGGAAAGAAAGATACCCAGACTCATCATGCAGACCGGATACATGGTCAAGGACAATACACGTGCATGGAATACGACGCGCAGTTTTCTTTGTGCCAATCCCGGATACCGGTATGTCTTTTACGACAATCACGATTGTCTCCAATTCATGCGCGAGCATTTTCCAGATTACGTCAAAGATTATCTAAGACTGCGACCAGGCGCCTTCCGCGCCGATCTCTTTCGTTATTGCTTTCTCTCTATCCACGGCGGATGCTATTTTGATCACAAGCTCATATGTCGTACACCCATCGATAACATCCTTCGCGACGACGATGAATTGGTACTGTGTGCCGATTGGGATTATATCTATGATCCCGATTCGCTGGGCGACCTTTACAATGCCGTGATCATGGTCAGGCCTCAACACCCACTCATGAAAACCGCCATCGAGGAATGCATCCACAATATACGACAGAGGCTCTATCTCGATGGAGCGTTCTCCATCACAGGTCCCACCCTGCTCAAGAGATGCTATGCTACTCTCTTTTATCAGAGCAAACTTCCCAAGGTCATCCCCCCTGAAGATAAGGTCGTGAGGCTCAAACATTTTGCCTACCATCCATGGACATCTTACCGAAACATGGTCGTAATGGATCGTCCATCGAACAAGGTCTTTGTCCAAAAATCGTGTGGTATTGTTGTCAATCATCGATCGGGAGAATACCACGACATGTATCGAGATAAAAAAGTGTTTCATGAATACGTGGAGGAAGTCGAGCCGGGCATCTATCACATGGCCCTGAAGAACGAAAAAGAGGAAGGCGTGGAAGTGGTGAAATGTACGACGGCGACGGCAAAATAGAGAAAAAAAGAAGACAAATTTTTTCACTCGGAAAGTCTTCTCTCTATCGAATCCATCTGCTCTCGTATCTGTATCAATTTTTGATACGCAGAAAGATAGGCGTTTTTAAAAAATACTTTTCTCTCCATCTCCAACACTCGATGAAGCTGTTGCTGAGCCGTTAAAGACTGATCCGACCTATAACCTCCTCTTGCTTGTCTCGACGCCCTATTATATTTATCCAGTACTCTTTGTCTTTGAGCTTCGATTTGAGCGACCGAAGGCAATTTTTCATCTCTTGAAAATCCCTTTTTATAATAAGCTAATTTGATCTTCCATTCTTCTTTTTGAAGATGTAATCGATTCCATTCTCTGTGTAATTGCATCTTTTGTTGACGAGATAGTCCTGGTTTAGGTGGACGAATTGCTAAAGGACGAACAAGCATTTATCCTATTATTTTTTTTCCGATTTTTATTCCAAAAAAATAAAAATCCAACTTCTTTTGTCAAGAATGGTCTTACAACGGAATATCGTTTGCTAATGTCGATTCAGTAGTAATGGAGGGTGTGGGACTCTCTTTTTTCTGTTTGATCATTTCATTTATTACTTTGCAAACGGTGTCCAAATATCCATTTACCCAAAGATACTTTTCGGGAATGGCACCCATGATTTCAGAAATCAAGAGAAAAACGAGGAGTAAAATATTATTTTTATCCATTTTATTTTTATCCCATTACAAAAAAAAAAAATTCAACAATTCTGGAAACGCGTACTCTATGACGAACAAGACGTGCATTCTTCCTCTATATTCGTCGGAGAGGATGCTGACTGCGAGACTTCGGTATTAAAATTCTGTGATGAAATGGCCGAACGGCTTCTCAAATAATAACACCCCGTCTTCAGCTCCTTCTTCCATCCATAGAAAAGAATCTTGGTCAGCACCTCCCTATCCGGTTTGGCCAGATAGACATTAAAGCTCTGACTCTGATCAATAAACATCTGTCGATCCGCAGCCATCGCAACCATATTCTTCTGAGGAATCTCCCACACCGTGCGAAACACCTCACGGATCGTTTTGGGCAGGGGAGTGTTTTGTACACTACCCTTCTGTATCATCATAATATGACGATTTTCGTCGGTATAGGCGCCTCCCAATTCCAAGAAACGACGAAGATGTTTGTTCATCACCACAAACTCTCCCGCCAATGTCCTCCGTACATAAAAATTGCTCGTCAACGGCTCAAACGATTCCGTATTACCCAAAATCTGGGACGTGCTCGCCGTCGGCATCGGTGCCACCATGAGCGAATTCCGTGTCCCCTTGTCCTTGATGGATTTTCGCAACGCCTCCCAATCGTATTCTGGCGACAAGTGCTTCGTGGTATCCAATGTCGAAAAATTCTCAAAATGAAACTTGCCCTTCGACAATGGGCTTCCCTGAAAAGAAGCATACGCACCATCTTTTATCGCCAATTCATTCGATTTCTTTAACGCCCGGTAATAAATCGTCTCAAAGATCTTGCGATTGAGCTCTTTCGCCGACTCCGAATCATACGCCTCCAAACGCGCCATAAACACATCCGCCAGGCCCTGCACCCCTATCCCGATAGGACGATGACGCATATTGCTCCGACGACACTCTTCCAGAGGATACGCATTCTTATCAATCACCACATTCAGATTCTCTACCAGTGTCTCCACGATCGAACCCAGCTTTTCCAGATCCATCTCCGGCTTCAGATAACGCCCCCACATCTCCATAAAACCTCCAGACAAGAACTCCTCCTCAAGATAAACAATGGGATACGTTTTTTTACCCGTCAAACGCGCGCGTTTTTCCTCGGAAAGTACTCCCGTCGAGTCCACATCCCAATACTCGTACTCAATCTTTTTCTCGTCCAGCAACGATTTCAAAAGAGTGCAATAAAAACACCCCTTCTTTCCGACGATCCAGAAAGGCGCCGTCGTTGTCACCGCACGCTCCACAAGACAGCAGGGTAGGGCGATCGAGGCCAGATTGCACACCGCATATTCCTTGGCATCGCTGTACTCAATAATCTCCGTGCAGAGATTGGAGCTTTTGATCGTGCCCAGGTTCTGTTGATTGCTGCACCGATTACACGCATCCTTGTACAACATATAAGGCGTCCCCGTCTCCATCTGCGAACGCAGGATCTCATTCCACAATTCCCGCGCCTTCATCTTACGGACATACTTACCGCTCTCAATGTATTGTTTGTACAGGGCCTCAAACGCCGGTCCCCATACTTCCGACAACCCCGGGCTCTCATTCTCCGTCATCAGATACCAATCCTCATCGGCTTCCACACGACGCATAAACTCGTCGGGCACCCATAACCCCAAAAAGAGATCACGCGTTCTCTCTTCCTCACTCCCTGTGCTCCGTCGCGCCATAACAAAATCCAGGATATCGCTGTGCCACGGCTCGATGTACATGGCAAACGCCCCCTTGCGTTTTCCCCCTCCATTATGCGCCAATCCCACCAGTGTCTGATAATTCTTCTGAGGACCCTCTATCTCCAGATCATACAACATCCGGCGCATCGGAAGCGTTTCGGAAGCGGATGGTGGCAAAGGCGCAACCGCCGGTGGCATCGGATCTACATTCTGATTGTTGGCCTTTGCCATTATCACCGCGGGTGCTGTTACCGTTGAAGGAATCGTGTTCAGACTTAACACCTGCGCCGGGGTCTCTGTATCACCACCACAACCCAGACGGTATTGCACCAGTCGTAATTTTGGGCTGTCTGGCTCCAACACCCCTCTATTAGGCTTTCCGGCACAAAACCCCTCATAATACTTGCGCAACTTGGACAATGGAGCCATGAGCACCTCATTGGAAATCTGACCCAGACGAGAGAAATCCACAGGCAACGGTGTCGTCGTACGCGTAATCCTGTTCAGATCCAGCACAATCGTCTGCGCATCAGCACCCATAAGAACGGCCTCGTCCAACACGCTATTCAGAATATAATTAGCGACGATCGAATCCATTTTACGATTTCCAGTATATTGTAACGTGTATTTCATACACTCGCCTCCTGGTTGCAACCGATTACACAAGAATCCCAACGCAAAACAATCCTCTTCACTCCACGCCAGATCACGAGGCTCGATCGGGATGTAGACGGGCTGGTCCCCAAATCCCGCTTTCTCCAGAGGCACGAATTCTCGATCGCCATTCATTCCCATCCTCTGCCACATCATATCGTGATGACGCGTCATCACACATGATACTGTTTCCTTCCACGGCGTCCTCACCTGGACGCTCACCATGTCCTTATCCACCAGATGGACAATCTTGCGATTCACCCTCTTGAACGTCCCATTCGCCGTCAACACGTTGTCTTCCATCGGACGCACCTCTCCAATGGGAATCACGCCCCTTGAAGTCACCACGGGTGTCGTTGCATCAAAACACTGATCGATGTAACGACTCGTGTCGTTGTACACCCGCATCATCGGCAAAATACCGTTGGAACGTCCATTTGTTCCATAGATGTACGAATTCTTGCCACGGATATTCGAGATATGGATACCAATCCCACCCGCAAACTTGGAGATCATCGCGGCATCGCCCACCGTCTTGAAGATCCCCGCCACGCTATCCTCCGTCCCCACCAAAAAACACGACGCCAGCTGGGAATGAATAAGACCCGCATGGAAGAGGGTCGGCGTCGCATGAATAAATTCCCCTTTTCTCAGCATCTCAAACGAACGCTGGCTCCTCTCCCAATCGTCGCGGTGTAGAAAGAGCGCCACACGGAACCACATGTGGTCGGGACGTTCCATAATACCCTGCTGTGTACCAATCAGATAGGATCGATATAACGTCTTCCATCCAAAATAGGTCATGGGAAAAGGCTCCGTTTCCTTCATCACTTTCTGAAATACCGCCTCGACACGATCGGCATTCTCCATGATGAATTGGAAAAAATCCGGATGTAACAAGGGTCTCTCGATGCCACTTACATCCCGATTCTCTTGAATGCGTTGGACCGTCTCGACATAGGAAGAGACGGTCTTGCTCTCATGCAATTCCATGGACAACCGACACGCCATGGTATCATACTCCTTTACCAGATAAGATCGCGAGGTCAAGAATTCAATCAGCACCGCATACACATCCTCCACGGATGTGGTTCCCTCAGGAATTCGTGACAACATCTCTTCACGAAGCGAGGACGCCCATGAATAAAAAATAGATTCTTCCGGTGGAATCGTGGTCATTGTCGTTGTCATTCCTTTTGTTTTTATTTTTTCTAACTAAACGATCCAACCTTTTTAAATTCATTTTTTTTTTTCTCGGACCAAGATCGTCATGGATTTATTGAAAGACGAATAGCAAAGCAAGAACAGGAGAAAAATCTTGATCTATATATAAGATAGAGAGAATGCCGTCCAGGAAATATTTCTTAGGTATTGGTATCAATTACATAGGAACAAGCAATCAATTGCAAGGATGTATCAACGACGTGATCAATACTGAAAAATTATTTAGAAAAAAGTTTCCCGATCTACAATCTACTTTTTTAACAGACTTGACCGTTAAAAAACCAACACGTGAAAACATCTTGACCGAGCTGAAACGACTTTTATCCTTATGTGTTTCTGGGGATACCTTGATTCTTCATTATTCTGGACACGGGACAAATATCCCCGACCAGAACAACGACGAGAAAGATAATAAAGACGAATGCATTGTTCCTCTGGATCTGAAACTCATTACCGACGACGAGTTGCAAACACAGCTCGTCGCATATCTAAAACCAAATGTGTTTGTATTTGGTCTATTCGATTCTTGTTTCAGCGGTACCGTCTTGGATCTTTCCTACACCTATGTTTCTTCCTCGAGTCCTTTGCAGATAAATAATAAAAAGATACAACCCAAGGGTAAAGTCATCATGATCAGTGGATGTCGCGATGATCAGACCAGCGCCGATGCTTATCTGAACAATTCCTTTAGTGGAGCCATGACATGGGCTTTCTTGACTTGCTATCCAGCATCCTCCGGATGGATCGATCTTGTTGAAAAAATGAGAGTTCAATTATTAATAAAAAAATTCAGCCAGGTACCCTTGTTATCGTTTAATGGAAGTATTGATATCCCACTCCTGTAGAAGAATAATATTTCGACAACAGATAAGGAATTTGTCCAAGATATTCTATACTCCATCTCGCCCATTTTTCAGGGGTGATTAAACCATCCCGCAGTGATGAATTCTTCCTGAATGCTTTTTTTTTTTGGAATCTCAAACCCCGATTACACACCATCGCACTTGCATCTCAAAAGACCGGTACACCTCATAGTGCTCCCATTCTCCTCCCATATCCTCATCGTTGCACATCTCATAATGACTTTCGGTTTTTCGGAGTACCCAGCGGTTGGGGCGCAACATCTCGTCTGAGGGTTTAACCATCTCGAGTCCTTTTAGATCCAAACGAAAGCCCTGACAAGACCAACCCTTCTTTGCTTCTGTTGGCCTCTCTTGTTGTGGTTCACAGGAAGAACCATCATGAGATGCAATAAATTCTTCTATTGCGCGAGAGCGAAGCGTGTCCCAATTAAGAAAAGAATCCGTTGGCGCAATAATCACATCCTTGGCATTTTTTGGGATTGGTTGTACAGGATGAACGACGCCGAGACGGTCTGCAATGCTATCAAGACGATACGATTTCTCTTCTGTATCTACATCGGTTTCCCGTATCCACAAGCCAACCACAAGCCTGTATTTGCTCCCCATGGTGTCTGTGCGATTCATAAACTCCCATGCCGACGAGTCCGTTCCCATAAAGATTTTGTTATTGCTACCGTTGCCGTGCAACACTGAGGATGCCGCAAAAAGATCATGAAGACATGGTAGGGTAAAGGAAGGAAAGAAGAAATCCACCTCTTCCTGGGTGAGCAGTTTCTTGACGGACCGGGGATCCGAGATCCCCATCATCATATTATGGAGTTTCTGTGTGGTGTCGGTCGCCAGAGTGACCACCATAGTAGTCGATGGTGGTTGTGATGATGATGATGATGATGATGCGGACGCAGACGATTTCTTAAAATCAACCAACGAGCCCAGAAAATTCTCCATCATGGATAATTCCTTTGATCCCCAATACGACCTCCAACGACGATTCTCATCCCATACCATCACACGCGTAGAGGGGCTTGTCTTACGTAGTACAAAAAACTCTATTTTGAGGCATTTCTTCTCGCCCTCCATGACCCGCATCGCCTCGTGGGGCACATTCCCCTGAAAAAAGGCATACCCATTCCTCACCGCGCTTCCACGCATCATCGTCGTCTCTACCCGTGTCTCCCCTCCACGAACCACGTCAGATAGCCCTATCAGGCCCACACAAGGCACCAATCCCTGGCAGATATAATTCTCAAAATCTTGATGCTCCTTGAAAAACATACCCTCGCGGTAATGTAGCCAATCCACGTGGGTGTAACGAAACCATACATGCTCGATATCTCCTTCCCTGGATGCCCATCGGATCATCTTGGGCATCATGAGCTCGCGAATCCCGTTCAGCACATTCTTTCTCTTCTCGTGGCATTTAAGGCCGTGTCGGGATTCCGGATGATATTCTTCCCGTTCTCGTAGGCGATGATAGATGACGGCGTCTTTCCATCCGTCCGTAGGCCACCACTCGTCCACGAGACGCAACTCTTTGGCAGACAAGAAATACCCGTCGATAAAATCGGTCTTGATGGTTGTTGTCATTGTCATCTGTTGTGGTGTTAAAAAAATTTTTTTTATTCAAGAAGAGGGTTCAAACAACGTGAATAAAAATATTATAATTGGATTAGAAGGGCTGTGTGTGTATTCATCTTTTACCACCATTTCCACCAGGCGAGATTCAGTTTTTTCTCCATAAAGGAAAAACGGTTCCCACGCAAAGAGCGGTGGGGAATCTCGTTACAGGAAATATATTCCCAGTTGATATTCCATCGACCATCCCCGGCCAATCCAAGATCGATATCTCCGTGCTTGCATTCGGGACACTCATTGTCGACGGTACCATAGAGGGGTCCGAGAATAGGGGTCATTCCCGCACCGCCACCATTGCCGGTAATACGAACGCAACGACCACACGCCGCTCCATTGTCAAATTGAACATGATTCATCGCCACGGTGGTATCTACACCATTAAAATCGGGAGGGAGCATACAGGCACCGTTGGCACCATTTCCTCCCGCGCCATAAAAAGTGCCATCTCCATCAAAGGCTTGATTTAGGGTTGTGGTGATGATCATGATCATCATCATCATCATTCTATTCTTGGCTTGAAAATTCATTATTGCTTTTTTACTCTTTTTTTTAACGGAAATTTTTTTTAATCATTTTTTTTCTTCATGTTCCCAGGACCTCTTGGAAAATAGGAGAAGGTGGAGAAATTTTTTTTCTCATATCTTTTATAGAGGATAATGGTATATTTTTCTAAATACTATTTCAGTGCGGAACCTGTTTGTACAAACCACGATGTGTACAGTATTTCATTTACTTTTCTTCCAAAATTTAATGGAATACTAAAAGTATGTATGCAACAGCAGAAAACATGTGAAAAAAATCTATCATTTGCAAAAGCGATCGCTTTTGACCCTTTAAATATTACGTTTGGTCCTTTTGATATTAAAAAAGGAAACCAGGCAAGTCTTTCCCTTTATTATGATAGTGAACGAATCTTCCAAATCGATACAAAAGTATATGATCCAGTCTTTTTTAACAATTCTTTAGCACCGATTCCCTTTACATGGACCATGTACATTGCGTCTTGTTTTCGTATTCCCTCTGATTTCACCTCCACTCCAATTCTTCTTGATGCTTATAAAAAATTCGCCGAGCAATATGAAAAAGAACCTTCTGACATGATTATCAGTCTCGGAGATACCGTTTATATACAACAATCTCAAACAGGGTCTCGTTATGGAGTTCTAAACCGATATATAGAGCTGTTAAATTTTCCTTACTTTAGCAATTCTCTATCCAACAGTTGGTGGATTGCATGCATCGATGATCATGATTTAGGCATAAACGATACCTTAACGGCTTCTTATAATATCGGCATGATACGAGATGTTCAACAAGAAGTATTTCCAAGAGTATCTTATGGTTCGACAAACACTCTGAATAGCATGTATAATGTGGCAGATATTACGATCATTGTGTTGGATGATGTGAGCAATAGGAAATATGATATTGTGAATGGTAATTATATATCAATACTTGGGGAAGAACAACTGGAGTGGTTTTGTCAGGCACTTGCCGATGTATACGTCTTATTTGGAACAAACGCAATGATACTGGTCGTTGATGGGAAAAGTTGGTTTGGTAGCTACGGAGGGTATACCTATACGTCGTGTCCAAATGAATTGAATCGGATCATCGATACGATAGATACGTTAAGACTCACGAATGTGATCCACATGTGTGGAGATTCACACTTTTCTGATCAGTCGTATTATCCTCTCAAAAATGGTGGGAGTATTACTGAATTTCGAAATTCCGCGATTGGCTCGATTCCACGGAAAAATATTAATGATAATCCATACCGTGTTCCAGGTTCGTTGGTCGATGTAAATAATTTTGGTAAAATTACAATAGAAGGTATTCAAGGGGAACGTTCACTTCTCTACCAAGTTTTCACCAAAGACGGTATAGTCTATGAATACTCTACCTCTTCGTCATCATAATCACAGACAAATGCATTCTTTATTGATGTTATCTTATCAAGAAGAAGCGTGATAGAATTTTGAGTTTTCAGAAAACTATTCAGACGATCTGTTATTCCGCAAAGCGTCATGCCGTAATTCGTATTTTGGAAGTAAGGAAATACATACATTACATTTACCAGTGTAGGGATCCAATCACTTGATCGACGGTACGCGATAATTGAGATGGACTCCCAATGCCTCCAAACGTTTTATATACCAATGGACATATTTACACAAATCAAACTCACCAAGGTTTTCACGAGGAAAAGGAATTCCATTTTCCACGTTTAATCGGATAAAATCCAGAAGTAATTGCATGCGTGCGGTTCGACGTGCGGGTGGCTTTGTTGGTGGTTTTGTTGGTGGCTTTGTTGGTGGTTTTGTTGGTGGTTTTGTTGGTGGCTTTGTTGGAACCTTGACCATAGTAGTAGAAGGCTTTGGAGGCGTGACCACCAGAGAACTTAGATCGGGTAGAGGAGTGGTGGGAACATTTGGTAACACAACTGGTTTCTTCATGGGAGGCTCAGGAATAATACTTCCCCCCAGAATGCTTACCATATGCGGATCCAGGTGTCCGGAGGCGATTAAATTAAGCCCTGTCGCTCGTGCTTTTTTTTTCTGTCGATCCAAGAGCAATCTACCATGCTGTGCATAATGGGCCATGCGATCACAATTCTTTCGTGGATATTTTCCTGTTTTGCGAAATTGTTCTTTACAAAAAACATCACATAGATCACAATTTTGAATATATTGCTTGCGTAAAAGTTCTTCCAGCGTCGGGGGTCGTAGACTCTTGATCCGATTCATATATTCTTCACAAGTCGCACAAGCCATTCTTTTATTTTTTTATTATCCTACGCAGAAATAAAAAAATACGTACATTCCACACCATGAGCACCATCTTTGTGTCTATCGCTTCTTATCGTGATCATTTGTGTCCCATCACTCTTATCAGCATGTATGAAATGGCCGCCAATCCCGATCGTGTCTTTGTTGGCCTTTGTCAGCAAAACAATCAGAAAGAAGATGAGGAATGCGTCTTTCCCAAGGCGCATCCCCTTTACAAGACCGTCCAGAAGAATGTACGCAAGGTGTCTATTCCTCATACCCAGGCAAAAGGTCCCACGTACGCGCGTTTCATCTGTGCCTCGCTGTACAAGAATGAGACTTATTTTCTACAAGTGGATTCTCACTCCCTCTTTGCCGATCAATGGGATACCCATCTTCTTCATATGCTCGAGGCAGCTCAAAAAGTCGCCGGGCATGAAAAGATAATTTTGTCAACCTATCCCCCCATCATGGAAGATTACACTTCCGAGGTGATTGCTTCGGCCCATACACCCATTCTTGAGACTACCCAGACGAATTCACATGGAATCCCCGTGTTCCAGGGATCCGTGTATCGTCCTCCGGCGGCTACACCGACCCGAAATTATTTCATCAGCGCCAATCTCTTGTTTGCACCGGCCTCTCTCTTAAGGGAAGTGCCTTATGATCCCCATCTACCCTTTCTCTTTGAAGGGGAAGAGATCCTCTACTCGGTAAGAGCGTACACCCATGGATGGGATGTCTATGCACCCAATCGAAATATTATATATCACCATTATACACGAAAGAGTGATCCCAAGTTTTGGGATGATCTCACGCTTGAGATGCAGGATGCCCTCATTAAAACGCGATTCTTGCTGGGACATGATTCCACCAATACGCCAAACAATCCCGCCAATGTGAACAAGACTGCAAATCTCCAGGATATCCATTCAAAAGAAGTGAGAAACAGTATCTCGGCGTTTGGACTTGGTACTCGACGCCCTCTGCTCCATTTTTATCGCGAATCGGGTATCACGCCCCCTTCAGGACTGTCATCCATGCCTCCTACCTATCCGTCGGTTTCCAAGGGCATTTCCTGGCAAGGCATCCTTATCATTGTATTGGTCGTCTTGTTTCTTATCGCTCTCTTTCTTGTTCTTTTGAAAGGCAAAAGAAAGCCTGTACCGCGGAGATAGGCGTTTTAGGGGGGTAAGAATGTCATTTGACAAAATCAGAAAATAGAAAGTGTTTGAGATTTTTTAAAAAAATAAAATTCTCAAAAGGTTTTATTTTTTGATCCCTGACAAAAAAAAAACAATGTTTTGGACAAAAAAGACACCGTCCACCCGGTACTACCGGGTGGTGGTAAGGCAGGAGATGAGAACACAGCGAAGATAGACGTTTTAGGGGATAAGAATGTCATTTGACAAAATCAGAAAATAGAAAGTGTTTGAGATTTTTTACAAAAAATAAAAAATTCTGAAAAGGTTTTATTTTTTGATCCCTGACCAAAAAAAAAACAATGTTTTGGACCAAAAAGACAACCGTCCACACGGTAGTACCGGGTGGCAGTAAGGCAGGAGAGGAGAACACTCCGAGATAGGCATTTCATGGAGCCAACTTACTTCCTTTAAATAGTCAAAAGACAAAAGACAGGAGAAGGAGAAATCAAAAATACAAAGTGTTTAAGATTTTTCAAAAAAAAAGGTTTTATTTTGGGTTTACGAGGGATGGAAAAAAAAAGATCTAAAATTGTTGGTAGGCGCGGTTGCGATGCAGTGCCATGACGACCCGACCAAGGTTCTTCTTGAGCGTCTTGTCGGCATTCTTGGTTCCTGGGTATTCGGCGAAAAGGGAGGTGGCAACGCGGGGAAAGGGTTCATGATCTTTCTCTTCCCAGGTACAGCATCCACTAAGGATGTTTTCAATCGCGCTGGGTGCCTTGTCATCCCTTTTATCCGACATCTGATAGAGAAGGGAGACTTTGCGTATGGTTTCCTTCATGCATTTGGGTTTCAAAAGGCCACCACCACCAACCCCTACGGTGGATCCTCCCCCGGTATTCCACGCGATTGCAAGGGCTCTGAGCATGTCTGCCAACCAAGCATCCACCTCGGGACGACCTGTAGAAACGCCAGAGGGCATAATAGCCGTGTTGGTGGTTGCTTCCTTATACGAGGAAGCAATCACATAAAGACTGGGATAGACGATGCGAAACAGTTTCTTGACCATGCGAAGGTCTTGTGTGTCCACACCAAGATCAGTTCTTGCGACGAGAAGGGTGTGAAGGAAATGGACAAGGAAACGCTCCAATCGTTCGTGAAGCACCGGGTCCACGCCACCAAGCGTCTGAAGATATTTCCAGCATTCCAGACGGTCCTTGTCGTGGATCTGCATACGGCGATGACAAAGGGAGACATACTTGCTCATCTGAATGCGTATGAATTCTACAGAGTGGAGATCGGTGTTCTCATAAAGACTGTCCACATCCTTGGAAAGAAGCAGATGTCTCATCCACAGGGGCCGTTGTTGCATCTTGGTCTTCATCCAGGAAAAGAGAAGGACACGCATGCGTTTTTTCCATAAAGCATCCATCTCGTCGTCCAGCGTGCACTTGGAAAAATCCACAAAGCCCAGCTCCTTTTTATAGATCTTGTCATAAGCTTCTTCCCAAGGGACTTCCAGCTTGTGCATCATGAGCGTGACGGCGAGATGGTAGACGGTGGGGAAGACTTTGTCACGGTAGCGGAGATTATCGTGGGGGAAGAGGGGGCTCATCGCATCATTGTCTTCACTTAGAATAAGCATGGCCTTCTTGGGATCGCAAAGCATGCCCATGGTCTCGTTGGTCGATGCCCAGGATCCGTTGGGACGCAGGGCTTCGTGTTGTTGTATATCCTTGGGAGTCCACCGTTGCTGACGAGTATTTTTAAGCGATTCACTTTGATGGGAGGGAAGAGGGAGTTTGTTGGCCATGAGCAGATTTTCAAGACGACGGATCCATTCCTTCTTCTTGTCCTCCATCGCCGTTGTCGATGTCGTTGTTTTGAGGAGGATGGAAGAATCAAGGTTCTTGTGAGCCCGTTGTTCAAGGATTCGGAGGGAAGAAGTTAAAAGGCTGTTGGCAAAACGATGGTCTTGATGGTGGTGAAAGGCAGAGGCACCACGCCGGAAGATGAAAAGGGCGAGGTTACGCGGATAACGGAATTCAAGACGAATGAGATCCGCGTGCGGGAGAGTCCCATCGGTCCATTGGGACATGATATCCTCTATTTTGGAAGGGGTGGAAAAAGAGAGGGTGTCTTTCATGTAACGAAGAATCTCCATGGGTGTTTTTCCGACATGAGATGTGATGGAGAACCCGGCTTCCATTTGTGAAAAGAGAAAGACCGAGGCGTGATGACAAGCATAGACAAAAAAGGGATGATATTCGGGATTCCATCCGTACCATGCATCCTCAATGACTCGACCCACCAGATTCCATCCGTAGAGAAAAGGATCACATCCCACGACATAGTGATACTTGCCGATGACCCATTTCTTGGATGGACAGAAAAAAACCCGATATCGGCCATCGGGTCGCGCATACAAAGGTTTCTGTTCCAAGAGAACCCGATAGGCCTCGGTGAGACTGGAGGTCCATAGCTCCAGCATCCTCATTTCGCTGTGCACATCAAACTGATTCTTGAGTTCGACATGCGTCTTGGTCGTCGGCGCAGGCATTGTATCCACCACCATGCGATAATAATCGGTAACTTCATCGACCGTGAGAGTTGCCGTCGTCATATTGAATCTGTTCTTATTTAAAGAATTGCAATAACAGGGATTAAAAAAAAACCATGAGCGGCATTCATTTTTTAGAAAACGATGATTTCATAGTGAAGCAAGGGGATAAAGGATTCTTGTTATCGCTAACCTACAATGTGTTGTGCAGGGGCATGACACTTCTTTTGTTTTATTCGATCGATTGTGAATATTGCAAGACGCTGATTCCAGTGTTTAAGCAATTGCCACAATATGTGAATGGTTGTCAATTTGCCATGGTGAATGTCAATAGAAACAGAGATGTGGTGGAGCGATCCAAGAACACCATTGCTCCTATTTCCTATGTACCGGATCTTATCCTGTATGTAAATGGGTCGCCATACGTGAGATATGACGGACCGCATGTGATTGCGCATATCCAGAAATTTATTTTCAATGCGAATGACAATATCAAAAAGACTGCGTTTATGGATATGGATGGACCCCAAGAAAATCCTCAACAACAGATTCAACAACAGCAACAGCAACCACAAAATCCCCAGATGATGCAACAACAACAACAACAACAGCACCCTCAGATTCAACAGCAACAACAATATTATCCCTACAACGATCAGAACCCGCAACCTCCCAATAAAATTGTATTAAATGAGAGGAAGGGAGCGGATAATTATGCGAATGCGATGAAGAAGGACGAGATCCCGGCATATACGATTGGTACACCGTTATATGGAGAGAAAAAAAGAGAAAAGGTTTGTTATCTAAACTTTAACACTGCGTATGTTTCCACCTGATGCAACATAGGATGTAGGAGCTAAGGACCTGTTGTTCATCAGTTTTTTTTTTTAAGAGGATGAGACGACGGACAACGACGTTTTTTTTTTTTCCGACCAGAAGTAAAAAAAAAGAAAAACTTATGACGACCACTCGGGAGAGGATAAAAAATAATGCCTTTTATGAAGCCTACCGACTTTTTATCCGGGATGATCAGTCCTGGAACAAGTACAATCACATTTTGAAGAATACAAGCATTGATACCAAGATTGGAAATGAGAGTAAGAATGGAGAGGTGTTTCGGGGACATGTGCTGACCCCGCTGAAAGAAAAGATAGCCATCTCGATCAAGAAGATGCCTTTGACGGTAGAGGATCTGGGGTTATTTTTGAAACATCAGCATAATAACATCCATACGATTTTTGCGTCAAAGACGATCTGGAGAGAGATCTATGTGTTGAAGATTTGTAGTCGACTTGTCAAGATGAAGAAATCCGTCCATTTACCGTTGCATTTTTTTTACGTGTACTCGTCGTTGCATTGGAACAAGACGGTAACACAAAAGAATGGACCGTATCTATACAGTTACAACGAGCTGGCTCACGAGGACCTCAAGTCGTGGACCTCCAAGCCCAGGTCCTATAACCAGTTTATGAGCTGTTTTCTGCAGATTTTCTTTGCCTTGTATGTGATGCAGTATTACTGTGGTTTCCTGCACAACGATCTCCATTGGGGTAATATTCTGGTGTTTCAGGTGAAAAAGGGGGGAAGCTGGTGTTACAAGATTGAAGGAGTGGATCACTATATACCAAATGAGGGTTTTCTCTTTGTGCTCTGGGATTTTGGGATGGCAAGTCTTGTCCCGGCACTGAAAGGATGTAAGGAACAATTGAAATCGTGTCAGGATTTTCTCAAGATCCTCAACACCCCTCGATGGATTATTAAGCACTATCCTAATGTTGAGGTTCCTTCTTCCGTCAGCGATCTATGTGTTCACATCCGATCGATGGAACATAAGAGCATGAAGGATATGCTGGACAAGGTGATTCAGAAATTTACACGGAATCGTTTGACCTATGTTTTAGAAACGTTTGACATCTGTCGTTCGTCGTCGTCCACATCCGCGTCGGCGTCCTCTGTAGAGACGGTCCCTGTTTTACCCGAGGCTTCCAAGACGACAACGATTACGACGTCTACCAACAAGACCGTAGGGACAACGCCCGGATTTCGTATCTCGACACGTAAGAAAAAGAAGACGATTATGACAATAGCTTAAAAGAAAAACAAGAAGAAAAAAATCCCTAATGATTGTTGTGGCGTTTGATATCGGAATCAAGAATTTGGCATGGTCGAGTGTTTCCTATTCGTTGGATAGCAGTCCTCTTTCTTCCTCGATCCATCAAACGATAACTCCAGAGATCGAGGCAGAGATGATTGGTAAAATGAATATCTTGAATCTGGATGTTTTTGATGCCACTGGAAATGAGGAAACAGGAATGATTTCTATTTATCGCCGGATCCATGATTATATGAATCAGATGGAATATGTGTGGGGAAGTGCGGATGTCTTTTTGATTGAACAGCAGATGAGTACAGGAAAAGTGTACAATGTCAAGGCGCTCAAGGTCTCTCAACATATTCTTGCGTATTTTATGCTCCGTCATCCTTCTAAAAAGGTGTTGGAATACAGTGCAGGTCTAAAGACATCGTTGTTTGGAGTTCATTTACAGCAGAAGAAGGATCGTAAGAAATGGTCGATTGAAAAGGTGCGGGAGATGACGGTTCATGATCCCGTGATTCAGGATTATATGGATGTGTTCAAGAAGAAGGATGATGTGAGTGATTGTATTTTGATGACGTTTGTGTATGTGTTTCAATCCATGGTGAGAAAAAAAAATTGACTACGAATTGTATACAAAATACAAAATTTCAAGAAGAAGCAAAAGAAATGACTACGAATCGAGTGTGCACGCTCTGTCTGGACAATGACAACAGTGTCATCTCTATGGAAAATGTGTATTCGTGTGGGTGTCGATTTGATTTCCACCCCCATTGTTTTGAGACGTACCAGCAAAATTTCAACGGGTGTATGTATTGTCGGGGGACGCCTCCGATTCACAACAACATCAACAACAACAATAACATGAACAACATTAACAACCATGACAACCGTCGTCCTTTACGCAATGCGATGTTTCATCAGGATTGGACACGGCTGATGAGGATTTTGAATCGTGTTCAGAATCGCTACATCATTGCTTATGAGTGGAACGATCCACGGTATCTGCGTCTGATGAATCATATCAATGTCTTGCAAAACGAACTGGTCAATCTTGCCCTGGTCGATCATCCTCTTCCTGTGAATCAGATATGATGTTTATCACGTTTATCTTGTTCCCTTTTCCTTTTTCGTCGAGCTTTTGCGTATTCATCAAAAAATGTAATAAGTTGGACATAATCCATGGTAGCAATCTCCTTGGCAGTAATTTTTTTTTCACTCAAGGCTTCAAGAACCCCTTCTTTTCTGAAAAAAAATGCTACATACTGCCCCGATGGCAGATTACGAACATCTTTTGCAGTAATTAATTTTTTACGCAACATCTCAAGACCCGTTTCACTTTCAAAAAGAATCTGTGCATCTGACCATCGAGGAAATTCAAGTATCTGTTCCATAGTAATCAATCTCTCACGCAACGCTACCAGAAATCGATCATTGGAAAAAAGAATTCTTGTATAATGATTGGGTATTTTATCCATCTGTTCCGAAGTGATCAAGCCTAAAATAAACGCCTTTCTCATGCTTTCTAAAATAGAAGGGGAATATAGAGATGTATATTTCAAGATTTTTTTATCAATGTTTTGTAATCTCGTCATTTGTCTTCTTATTGCGGTATCATCATAATGTCTTCTATTCATTATTGGCGTATTCAAATAATCGATTATCGCGCCCGTAACGTCATCAACAATGGGGTTCTTGGAATATCTATATTTATTAATAATGTTGTCGATACATTCCATCAACTTGAAAAACCTTGCATTTCCATTCTGATAAAGAGTTTTCAAGAAAGGATATTGTTGCAGTAAATATAAAAGATAATAGGCACGTACACCTGGTATGTGCATAGGTATATCTTTTTGGTATTTTGTGTAAAAGGAATTTCTTAATGATGTTGACGTGCCGTCGGATGATATTAATTCTAAACAAAAGTCAAGCAACTCTTGTTGGAGTCGTTGAACCTCTTGTTGTTGCATGTTTTTTTTAAAAAGAGAAAAAAAATAAATTGACAAGGACGAGAAAATACAAAAAATAAAATCTGTTGGAAAGATAGTAAGCAAAGCCAATGAGTGGATTTTATTTAACCATATCGGAAGGAGGGGATGAGGATTCTTTTCGACTGTTCTGTGCTGAGGGGGACCAGGCCAAGGGCGTCTCTTGTCAGGGTGCCGTCATGAATCTCAATTATGGGACAGGAGGAAGTCTCCGTTTATCGACCAGCTCCACAGGTACCAACACCCATTGGACCTATTTCTCTCTCCTGGGCAAGACCCTGTCTTGGGATGTGGATCTATCCAAGGTCCCTTGTGGATTGAATGCCACGTTTTATTCGGTGTTTCTGCACGATGGAAACTCGTATCGGGATGCCTGTGCGACCTTTCCCTCTACCATGGAACTCGATTTCATGGAAGCCAATCGATATGCCTGGCATACCACCCTCCATCGCGGGAGCAATGACTGTGGAAGTGCACCGCCCGTAGGCATCGGAGGTACCATCGGAGATCCACGTTATCAATTCCAAGATCGGAATGGTATCCAGAAAAATGCCTCGCAACTGTACGGTCCCGGTGAATTATTTACCATCAATACGCTGATTCCCTTCCATGCGTCTATTTCTTTCGAGACCTCGTCCACTTCTTCCAACTTGACTTCTGTGGTCATTACACTCTCTCAGGGCGCGCAAAGCATCGGTCAGACGTACGATGCCTCGAATGAGGAATACAAGGGATGGCTGTCGGGCCTCGGACAAGAAATAGGCGCCGTCACCTCTACGAGTGGTAACGTGTTGGTATGGAGCCTGTGGACGGGAGGCCTCAATTGGCTGGAATCTCCTCCCTGTGGACGCAACAGTCATCCATCCTGCGATGCCAATTCCTGTCAATACACGCTGTCCAATATTTCCATTTCGTAAAATCTTCCATCCGTAAATTATTTATATAAAAGATTTTGATGGGAGATATAAATTAAAAAAAAATTTATATCCTCATCAGAGAATGATTCGTCGTCAACGAGAGATGCGTCTTCAAATGGCCCAGGCGATCGCAGAGGGATCCTCGATAGAAAAGACTTATCTCATTCAAAAAGACGGTGGACGACAACGACCCGTGATCGATGGTCGGATCATGAAAGCGGATGCTTTGCCTTTGGGTCCCTGGCGATCAAAGGCTAAAAATGCACGAATCGATCATGGTACATTGACATGCGAAGTCGAAGGCAAGATCATCATTACTCCCCAGGTGGATTATTGTTGTTATTACAAGGAAGAGAAAGGACAATTGGTCGCTTATCCTCTGAAACTCGATCCCATTCTACCTGCGGGGGACTGGATCGAGACCGCGATGGATATCCGTGTGGTGGAGAACAAGCTATCGTGTCGTCTTACCGTGGACGAAAAAAACGGTATATCTCTGGAGCAATCGTTAGAATTGCCCACAAAACCAGAAGAAGAGTACCGGAATGCCTCGGGATATTTTTTCAAGATGATTCGTTCTCCTTCGATCGTGCAGGAATTGGACGCTATCCCACCAATCCCGCGAAAGATTTATCAGACACACAAGTCGTTGGACTATGTTCTTCAGAATCGTAAGACCAAAAAGAGTCATGAAAGCTGGAATCGTTATTGCCATGGCCATGACAACCTTCTCCCCTTTGAGTATGTGTTTTATGACGACGCGGCGCTGGATGCCTTTATGGCTTCTCAAGAGGAACGTGTGTACAAAGCCTTTCAACGCTGTCCGATGAGGGTCATGCAAGCAGATCTCTGGCGATACTGTGTCTTGTATGAATACGGTGGTATTTATGCCGATGCGGACGCCGTGCTTATGAAAGGTCAGGATCCTTCCATTTTTCTTCAGAAAAGGGCGTGGCTGGTACTGGCGCCTGAAACCGATCGTATACATCTCTGTCAGTGGACGTTTGCAGCCCCACCACGTTCTCCCGTCTTGCGCAAGATTATCGATCTATGTGTGGAAAGGATCCTTTCCGCACCCACCATCCGTGGCGAACACATTATTCATTACATGACCGGTCCCCGTGCGTTTACCGATGGGATGGAATCCTATCTAAAGGAGCACGGATGTACAACGTTTCGCAACAAGCTTTGCTACGAGGTGTATCAGAATTATCATGTCCATATTTTTAATACAGGATTTTTTCACGGGAAGCTGATCGATCATTTGTTCGCGGGTTATGATCATGGCGGATGGAAAAGCGAGCGATATGGCAAGATAATTTAAGGATGATAATTTTTCTTTGCCTGTTGCACCATGGGATAATATTTTTGTGGATTCTGAATAAACTGGTACGCGCCAAAGGCATTATTATAAAAGATTTGTTGCTGTCTGGCCATAAGATCCTCTCGATACTCACACTGATCTTGATCAAAAGAATACTGGAATTGAGCGTTCTGTTTGGAAAAAATGGGGATGCGTTCGTAATAAAACTTTTGACCACCCATAGGATCGACAAGGACTTGGGGAATCACGTGTACAGGAATGCTAAACGGTGGAGTCGTATAAGGAAGATCATTATCAATATCGGTATAATAATAAACCTGACCGCCTGTAAGCGCCTCATACCCGGGAAAAAATCCCGTATGATTGACCGAATTGGCGTAGACGTCGGTCAGGGGCTGGGTCCCCTGAGTCTGCCAGGGGGGAACGTCGAGTACGAGACGCTGAGAGCGCGGGGAATCAAAGAGCCGGGGATCCAAGGAGGTAGAGGGTTCATTCTGAAACGGTTGATGAGAGGCCGTCGTAGGAACAAAGTCGATGGCCTTTTGTTGAATACTGGCTTGATCATTACGCAAAATATAAACAGGATATTTAAAAACCTGCGGGGGTTCAATATGGATATTATTTAATGTCGGATAACAGGACTTGCGTTGTTCCATTTATTGCGGATGAAAATAAAAATCTTTTTTATTTTCTCATCACTGTGGTTATGTAGAATGAGTCCACGGCGTATTGTCCGTTCCCTTGTAACGATACGACGGATAGTATTTTTCGGGATCCTGAAAGAAAAAATAGGGTCGAGAGCTCTTTCGCAAGTAGCCCGAGCGTTGCAAGGCACTGATATCTTCTCTCTGAAATTGCGTGTCCCGTAAGAAGGAATAATCAAATGTGTTATTGTTCTTCTGGTTGATGGGAATGCGTTCGTAATAAGGCTTGATAGAGCCCATGGGATCTTTAAGGATTTTTGGGATGACATACGCCGGGGAAGAGAAATTGACGCGACCATAAGGCGGACCAAAGAAAAGATCGGTGTAATAGAGCGCATCGCCACCGGTAATATCCCCATAATCTTTGTAAAACCCGGTCCGATTCCCGCTGGATCCCGCCATCGTCATGTCGAGAGGCTGTGTGCCCTGAGAAACGCGGGGAGGGATATCCAGCTCCAGCCTTTGATTGCGTGCGAAATCCAGAGTGCGAGGATCGAGACTGGCATAATGACCACGAGGCGTCTTGACATAATCGATAGCCCTTGGTTGGACAGAGGCATTCTTGGTGTTTAGAAAATGAAGGGGCTTGATCGAGGTCTGGTCCTGGAAAAGGTCCTGCACGGGAACGATCTGTACATTTTTAAAATAGGGCATATCAAGCACTTCAAGAAGAAAATCTTTCTTTCTTTTTGACATCATTATAAAATTTTTAACACTATTTTCCATTTTCATCCAATCGACGTTTTTGAGCCGCAAGGGCTCTTTTTTGTCTTCTTGCTTTTCGCAATTCTTCTTCCAAATCCTCAAGAGAGACATCACGTAACAACTCGATCTGTTCTTGCGTCGCTCCGAGTTGTTGTAATCGTCGATGTCTCAAGGACAACAGACGATCTCGAATTCGTGTCACATGACGAAGAGTTTCATTGCGAATAAGAACATTTGTCTTGTGGTTTCTGGATTGTAATATAGACTGAATGGTGGATGGGAGAATTTCCGTTCCAGTGAGAGGGCAAGTTGTCCTACCTGTTTTGAAATGAGATTGGAGAGCCCGGCGTTGATAATTCATCCCGCTCTGTACGAGTGTGATGGGATCACGGAAAAGCTCATGAGTAATGGGGCATGAGAATGTTTTCAAAATTTCTCTTTCCTCGGGAGTGATTTTATCTTCCCACTCGGGATCCAGGTCTTCTACTTCTTCCAAAAGAATATCTATGGTTATTAATTGTAAGAACACTTGCATTTGTGTACAGATCATTTCAAGAGCCGGAATATCACGAGGAGAAAAACGAGGAATTTCTTCGTGACGTAAAAAACTGGATAGGATCGTTCTGATCAATGAAAGCAAATTATGTAAGAATTCTACGCGCTGAAGGGCGGTAAGTGAAGCCGTCATGCGATGCAAATTCTCCAAGATACTTTCATCACGTCGGTGTGCCTGGATTAAAACAGCTAATAAATGACAACGAAGAGGATGAAAGGCCATTTATTAGCTGTTTTATAGAAAAAAACACCAAATTTTATTTTTTTCGAGTCAAGTAATTAAAAAAAAATAAAATGGAGAATGAGATTTGTTTCTACGAAGATTTAGGATGGCGGGATAACGAAGGCGTCGGTCCAAAGATGCATGCATTTGCTTTCTACGATTGCAACAAAGTACCTCTTGGGACACACGAGCTTCCTTACGCAAAAACAATGAAAATGATAAGAGAAAATGGTTTCACACAATTGGCTCGAACAGCACAACAAATACAGAGAATGCGTAGACAACAACAAAAGAGAAAAATCGATAAATGGCTTGAGTTCTGTCCTGTGGAATTATCGGATGAAGCACGTGAAATTATTTTAGCGTTATTTTAATGGATCGTGTCCCATCCCTTTTTTATTTTTTTTTAAAAATAAAATTTTAGAAAAAGCACAATGCTATTAGAAATGTATCCTTACATCATAAATGGACGGTACGCCCTGGGATTTGCTCTTCTCCGCTACCTGGGTCTTGATCCTTTTAGGTCAAAGAAGGAGACGTCGTCGACGACGATAAAGAAGACGCGTACACCTTCTTGTACGCCGTCGTAAATTGTTCCAGATCGACACGCCACATCTCTTTTTCGGTCATCTCTCTTGCTCGTGCCAGATCGTCTTCCAGTCGGGCAATCTTTTGTGCCAGCACCTCCATCTTTTCCAAGGATACATCTTTGATGGGTATCTGCAACAAATACCGATAGGCACTTGCACTTGTACTCGTGCTTTCATTTGAATCTTGATCATTGGCATCCGTTTCCTTCCGTGGATCGGGTGCATAATCACGCTCCACGAGCTGTCTTAAAATCTCTTCCTCTCGCACACGAAAGACGCGAAGGATGTCTCCATCCACCTCTTCCAGGAATCGTTTCTTATTTTGTTCAACCACCAGTTGGATCTCCAATCGCTGGATACGCGCTTTTTTGCGCACACCGTAAAGCGCCAAGCGCGCCTCACAGAATACCTCAAAGATGTCACGGAGGGCATCATACCGTTGTAAGCGGTGCGAGTCTGTAAAAAGAACCATGTTGGTGCTCGAGATGGGAGAACGAAGCTTCATATTCTCAATCGTCGGTTTAAAATCCTCCGAAGCCTCCAGCTCGAAATGCACGGTATCTGGAGTCGAATAATTCTTGATGGATTTGAGCTTTTTTTGCTCCATCATCGTCTCGAGATCCTCCTTGTACTTATTCGTCCATGTCCCGATTGGCAAACACGTGATCTTGTAGACAAGCTTTCCGGCACCACGTCCCTGACGCACTTCTTCCATGATCCCCGTGCTTTGATACTTGTTCTTGTCCAATTTTTCAATCTTACCCTTGTATCCGCGATAAGAAGGAAGCAGATCCATTTCTAAAGGATTCACTGCTTCCTCCTCAAGAGCAAGCCATTCCTGAACCTTGTCTGCGAGTTGCAAGAAATCATGACACGGTACCGAGCACGACCATCCAGTACCAATGCCCGCGGTGCATCCATTCCCCAGGATCGTCGGGAGGATGGGTAGATAATAATCGGGCTCGACGCGATCCCCGTCATCGTAGGTGTAGGTCAATAGGGCATCATCTTCTTCGGGAAAGAGTAGGCGCGTTAGCGCTGCGCACTTGGTGAAAATGTACCTGGCATTGGCGGCGTCCTTGCCTCCGTAGGCAAGTGATCCAAACTGACCGTCTTTCTCAAAGTACGGGACATTGTTGGATCCCGGGAAATCTTGAGACATGCGGACAATAGTGTCAAAAAGACACTGCTCCCCATGATGATAATTGGACGTCTCGGCACAGTACCCGGCCAGCTGGGCGACCTTCATGCTCTTTCCCTCATAATTCAGGCGCCGTTTGAACACGGAATACAAGATCTTGCGCTGTGATTTCTTGAGCCCGTCAAAGAGATTGGGAATGCTTCGACTACAATCCTCGATACTGAACTTGATCAGTTCTTGGTTCACGTACTCGGAGATGAGATAGTTGGACCCGGGGACGGTGTAGGCCGTTGGATCGTACCGCGCAAGCCATTCTTTGCGATCCTGGGACAACATCTTATGGAAAGCCATATCCATGGTATTATCACACCGCTCGTCGGTGACAAGAGACACGACCTTTTGTCCAAACGTTTCACGGATCTCGGCGTCCGATGACGTTCCGAGTCCCTTGTAATACTTGATTTTCTGCTTGGAAAAAGAGGGATCTTCCAATGCTCGTCGGTAATCATGATCGTTATAAAAACAATCCTGACGAGAGGGGGAGTAAAAGATCCTGGCAATGGGTGTCATCATGAGCCATAGGAAGGGGGGATGATCAATAGAGCGTAAAAGAGAGGGAAAAAGCTTGTGGAAGAGATTGACAATCAGCGAGCAGATATGATGTCCATCTTCATCGGCATCAGTGAGGATCATGACTCGACCATATTGAAGTGTCTTGAGCGCCTCTTCGGTAGAATAATCAGCATCGTAACGCAGACCGAGTGCCTGAATAATATCGGTGATCTCACGGTTATTGGAGATGGAGGCAACGGTGGCATTGCGAACGTTTAATAGCTTCCCGCGGAGGGCATAGATGCCATAGTAATCACGTCCCTTGCGTCCGTCCCATCCGACATTGATTCCCTTGACGGCGTAGGTCTTGGCGGAGAGTCCCTCGCAGAGAATGAGTGTGCAGTGACGGGCATTCTTACCGCCCGCGAGATTGGCGTGATCCAGACCCTCGATGCGTTTAAATCCACGTGTTTTTTTCTCGGTTTTTTTCAGAGAGAGGAGTTCTTTGCTACGTAACAGATCATTGATCTTTTCCACAAAGGGCCAGCGCATGATCTGAGTGATATACCGGGTTTCGAGAGAGACAGGAATGACGGGAGCGAGAAGCTTGGTTTTGCTCTGACTGCTGAATTCGGGATTGGGTGCCCAGGCGTTGACAAAGATCATGAAATGGGGTTTGAGATCTTTGGCACTGACACTGCTCCCAGCACCGCTCTTGGTAAAACGAGGAATGAGGGATTTCCACAGCTCGGAAGAAATCGAATCGAGATGTACTCCTCCATCTCTCGTATGAATGCCATTGATAAATCCAATTTCCTTGTATTCTTGTGTGGGACTCTCCAAGATCACATATTGGGTCTTGTAGGCATTATCCGTTCCATCACTGTCGCTCGTAAAGGAAACGGCATGGAGCACAGGTGAGGCTGGTGGTGAGGGCGAGGGTGGTGCATCCGGATCAGGATCCGTGTCCGTATTCGTGGAAATTACATCCTCTGTTGATTCGGAGGGAGGGGAGGCGTATAGACGAACATAATCGAGAAAATTCTTGAAATGAAATTTCTTTTCATTAAAGGACACGGCAATCCCGGTAATCATGGCCGCGTCCATGCAATATTTTTCATAGAGAGAGAGGATAGTCTCATCATAGACTCGATTCGGCATCTCGAATTTCTCCAGGTCGGGTTTCCAACGGATGCAGGTATAGCCGGTCTTGAGAGAATACGCGCGAAGCGTCGGAGGCTCCATACGACGCATATTGTCGTACCAAGACTGACGATAGATTTTCCGCTGGATGGGATCGGCACACTCGACATGGAATTCGGTCGAAAACACATTGAGCAGTTTGATTCCCAGACCGTTCCTTCCAGAGCTGAGTCTTGCCTCGGTATCATCGAGGTTGCTACCGGACAACAGATGACCAAAGATTAACTCTGGATTGTAGATTTTTTCTTCTACATGCATTTCGACGGGAATGTGCAGACCGTCGTTCCAGAGAGAGGTTTCCCCTGTAAGAGGATCGATTGTCACACGGATCTTGGAAGGGCGTAGACCGGCTTGACGTGAACGCCAGACATTATCGATGGAATTGGAAAGAGCCTCAATGAAAATGCGCAATAAGCCGTCCGAATAGACGACTGAATTTTTTTCTACGATACGATCCTTTTCTGCAATCCATTCGCGCATCTGGGCACGAGGTTTAAGTGATCCGATGTACATATCGGGTCTCTTGTGGATATGGGAAATGGGATCGAGTTTCTGATACTTGATCGTCTTACTCATTGTGTTTTCTTTCCTTTTTAATAGAAACACAATGGTCGGGAGGAGGGGGAAATCATTTTTTTTTCAGACACTAAAAGTTTTCCTCATACGGTAATCTATTGGTTTCTTGTTGTTGTGCTGGTGCCCGACTCACAAGGGGTGGAGCAATGCCTTGTAATACGGAAAGGGAATGGGAATGAAAGTAGGGAACAACTTGTTTTAGTCCGATTCGTGCTTGTTGTGCACGCTTTAGTCGTAGTCTTTGTGCGTGCTGTGCTTGTCTTTTTTCCTGTTGCTGATGAACGCCAGTGGATATTTGTCTAAGCGTACGAACTAATTGTTGACGAGATTGTTGTGCTCTGCTTTGTCCAGAAGCAAAAACATGATTAATCAGTTGTTGTTTGTAATGCGGATCTATGCATTCTAATCGGGTATAGTGACCTCCCTCGGACCCGTCTATTTGAATCCTCTCATGTAGTATAAGGACAGTCGGTAATTTAGGATCATAATTTTGATCATTAATATGGGGTGAACCTTCAGTAAACATGATATAATTTACGGGAATATCCATAAAGGGAAGAAGACCGAGAAGCTGGGCTTCAACGGTTGCAGTATTTATATCAATTATTTCTTCAATCCTTTCTATCAATAGAGGATCATCATTCGATGGTAGAGGTAAATAATTACCATCAATGTCCACAGGTAAGTCATCAACGATGGATCCTGCACGTCTTTTTACTGCATGAAAAATCTCTTGTCTTAATCGAGCAATACCAATTTCTGTTTTTCCATAATTCAATAGACCCAAAAAATCACGATAGCTATTGAAAAAGCATAAACCATCCGGGTTGGTGGTGGCATAGATAAATTTTGTAGGATCAAATTTAAAAGTTGGACTCGGTTTTAATTTTACTGTTTGTAATATTCTTAATGCATGAGGGACTTTATTGACAAAAGGAACCACGTTCTTTTTAAATTCTTGATAAGCACATTCGATCCACCATGTGTTTACAGCCCATTTTGGATTCACTTTTAAGCGAGAAAAAAGACGCGGACAAAGTATTTCCAATGTGGAAAAGAATCGGTGAAACGTTCCAAAACTATACTCTTCATCTATCGCTGCTGGTGCAGCATAAAAATGGTGTAAATCACTCTCATCACCTCTAATACTAAAATACTCTACCATGAAATTATTTTTAAAATCGTCAAATTCTTCAAGGCATTCGCCAAGTTCATCATGACTGCTTCCACCGCCACCACCGCCACCAC
>Ga0214919_10001547_pt1 | contig 37401 bp, 40 predicted proteins | sample LL1503_MetaG_FD_177994 | JGI IMG/M metagenome (GOLD analysis project Ga0214919, IMG submission 177994) | Freshwater microbial communities from Lake Lanier, Atlanta, Georgia, United States - LL-1503 | ecosystem: Environmental > Aquatic > Freshwater > Lake | place: USA: Georgia | collected...
ATTCACTGGCCGATGTATTCGATAAAATTTTCAAGCTAGCATCGATTAAAACAATTATTTCATTATTACCAATTATTTCTATTGTTTTTTCAAACAAGGCAGGATTAGGAAGGGAAAATGAATACAAGTTTTGAACTTTATTGAAAAATCCAGTATGTTTTGCTTCTTTTATTATAGAAGGATTTTTATCGGTAGCCGAGTAACTCACGAAATGAATATTTTCAGAAAAATATTGACAGGGTCTAATATATTTATTCATAGATGGAGGTAACATTTTTTTCAAATTATGGTAAAATTCTCCCCCATAATGATAAGAAAATAATTTCATATCTATTTCATTATTATAAAAATATGGTTCGTCAAGGATACTTTGATACAAGGAATCATCAGCGTCTACTTTTTTGACATATTCTATACAGTCTTCAAAAGAAGCAAAATCGTTGACATGAATAAAACTTTTTGGATTGAAATAATTTTTAATATCCGGTGCTCCATAATAAATTGGTATACTCCTTTTCACCATGGGAACCCATAATTTTTCACTTATATAACCATCGATAGGTTGATTTTCAAAACTAATAACAAATTTATAATTTCCATAAATATCTACATTATTTTGCCACCATCCATTTTTAGAATAAGTCTTATTATAACACCGACCCAAATTATCGACTCGTCCAGGAAATTTTTCCCTCATTTTAAAGTAAAATTGTTTTCTTTTCACTACTCCTAAATATCGTTCTTCACAATTAGAATACATGAAACAGCAAAATTTGCTTTTTGGAGTAATCGTTTCGTTTGGTTTTTTAATCAAAACTGTAGGCTCCATTCCAATTTGTTTAAAACTATACACAAAGTAAGATAAAAATACATGTTTTGTATCTGGAGGCACATCAGGATCGGCTTTTGTTGTTACTATAGCATCTGCTTGAATATCTTTTAATGGATTAGGTTCTCCATCCAAAACCATAACAAACTTTCCCTGTAATTTTTTTTTCCATTTTGGCATATCTTTTTCCGGTTTTTGAGTATGATAGGTAACAATGTACCCAATTTTATTATGACTCAAATCACCAATAAACATTTGGTTATGATGAGTGTGGATATAAATATCTGATGCAGGTAAATTAGAAAGAATTAAATTTTCTTGTGGAGAAAGACAATAAAAAGAAATATATAATATAAAAACCAAGATTAGCATCAAACAAAAAATTACAAGAGTAGGCATTTATTTTAAAAAAAAAACTTTTTTTCTAATAGAATGAGTTACTTTATTGAGTGGATTCGACAAGACTCTAGGAATATTATTTCCAATAGCTTGTCGCTTTATTATTCCGGTTATTCGCCTTCCAATTATTCTAGTAATCAATATGGTTTTGTGCAAGAACAACGCTATGTTTTATGTGATCAGTGCGTAGATGGAACTTTTGTGCCTAAATCAACATTTCCTCCATCTGTATATTCGGATACTTTAGCTTATTCCCCTGCTTATATTTCTAATTTTGAACAAGGTTTATTTTATTACCCAATTATCCAAAATAATTACAAATTTGGTTCTCAATATTATTCTTATCCTTTACAATTATTTTATTATTACATTTCTATTTCGGTTTGTCAAAAAATGTATTATTATATTAATAAACCCTATATTTTAATTGACGACGCTGGAAATTCTTATAATTTGATTTTATTTTACCGTCATCCTGTTAATTCTTGTACTATGCCCATAAACTATATTTGGAGTCTAGATAAAATTTTGTATAGCGTGAGTTCTAACTCGTACAATTCTGTTGAAAGCATGTTTTGTATGGTTAATTCTTTAATCACGCCTCTATTTTCGTCTCTGGATAACAAAAAAACTTGTGAATTAATTCCTGAATCGTTACAATTTCATTTCTTGACTCATTATGTTTATCGATTTGGTTTTAATTATGGACTCAATGGATCTATACCGTCCAATAATGGTGAGGCTGAAATTTGTAAAAAAACGAACTAAAAATTTTTTTTTTCCAACAATAGAATGTGCGATTTTTCAGAATATTATTTTTGTTCACCACAACCTCAAATTCATTTACCATGTAATAACAATGTTCCTGATGTATATATACCTCAGGGAAAAGTTCCCATATTTCAAGATTTACGCTGGGAAATTTTGAGTTCATTTTTGTTGGAAATCAAATCTGATAAAAATGTAGAATCTATTATCAATGGTATATACTCTGAATATATGGTTGCTGGTTTTTCTAGTAATCTTACTCTATTGATTGATGAATTTGTAATCACAGTACAACCTTTTTTGGAAAAATTTGCCTCCAAATATCCTCAATATAATTTTATATGCACATTGAATGAGGGAAATATACTTGTCACTTTTAATGATTTAAGTTCCACACTTTGCTTGGCCAGTTCTTCTGTCCTTACAGGTTCAATTGATTTACTAGGTGTTGTTTTGATTACAACTCCCCGAACAGATGCTAGAACTGCTTCGGCAAATTTCATTTCTGCTGCAAATTCTTATCTTACTATTTCTGGAGTTCAACCATTTGCTACCGTAGCTATCGGTGTAGCTCCTATTGCTACTTATAATACTATTTGTAAAACTGATTTATTGACGACATTAACTGGAGCTATTCTTCGATTAATCGTTATTCCAGCTACTAGTATTTCTCCAGGTTTAGTTTCTCCATCTAAAGAGATGCTTATGGAAGGTTTGAAAACTTTTTCCAAAAAATTATTTTAAAGACGTGTGCAAAAATTGAATCCATGATTTTTAGATAACATTAATTTAAAATAATGTTACGGAAAAATCAAAAAGATGCCTTGGAAATTTCAATACAAAATGATTTTACATCGGGTGTTCATTTTCACGCTACTGGTACGGGAAAATCATTTATTGCTTTCAAGATTCTAGATGCTTTTTTTCAACGTTATCCAAAACAAAATGTATTATGGATATGTGAACACCAAACGATTCTTTCTCAATTATTTGATCCAAAAAATTTGCATGATTGGGAAAAACAAATTTTACAACATTATCATCTTTTAAAATTTTATAATCGAAAAGATTCAGAATGGGCAAATACCGTAAATTGTTCTAAATTCTGGAATAAACCTGCTCTAATAATTATTAATCGTCCTTTTTTGACAAGTCAAGAAAGATATAAAAAATTAGGGTTATCTATTTCTCTAGTTTTACATGATGAATGTCACACTTGTACCAATAATACAACACAAGAGTTTTATTCGTGGTTATTGGAAAAAAATCCAAACATTAAATGTATAGGTTTTTCTGCAACACCTGTAATTGGTAAAAAACCATTTGATACAATATTAGGATCTTATTCTATTTATGATGCGTTTTGTGATAATGTCATTGTTCCTCCTCGAATCCTTTGGACAAATAAAAATCTTACCGATCCATTGAAAATGGCTCATTTTATATGGGAGCAAATTCAACCTCTTTCGTTTAAAAAAATTATTGTTTGGTGTGGAATGATTCAAAATTGCTATTCTTTGGCAAAACTTTGGAAATCAGTCTTTAATGATTTTTTTATCGGCGTAGATACAAGTTTGGAAACTGATAGTCAAGATTTGGCTATATTTTTGGAACGTCCAGAAAAAGCCATTTTATTTTGTGCGGCAAAGCATCGTGAAGGCTCTGATATTAAAAACTTGGATGGGTGTGTTTTTTTAGATGGTGTGACCAAAAGACTTTCCAAAACTTTTATTCAATGTATTGGTCGAGTTCTCAGAAAAGATCCCTCTCATCAAAAAAAATTTGGATTAATTTTAGATCTAAAAGCCAAGACTCCCTCTCAAATTTTGGAAAGAATTAATCCCTATATGAATATAACGAATGAATTTCCTTGGAAATATACTCAACAAGCCAAAGTTTATTGTTTAGAAATGGTAAAACACTCTCTAAATCCTGTTTTAACATTTATAGAAGACAATGTTACCGTCGAAACATTATTGTCAAGGTTTGTTCGAAAAATTCCAACTACACTTGATTATCAATTACGCCTAGAACATGAAATAAATTTATTAACAAGTAAAAAACTTTTACATTACTTGTTACGTGCCGTAGAAATTTTAGAAATGACAAAAGGAATTCCTCATGTTACTCGAGGATCTTGTGGATCATCCTTAGTTTGTTATGCTTTGGGTATAAGTCATGTAGATCCTGTTGCTTTTGGTATTCGTTTTGCAAGGTTTTTACACGAACATAGAAATACATTACCCGATATTGATTATGATTTTCCTTATGACAAGAGGGATCAAGTATTTATGGAACTTGAATTACGATGGCCTGGTAAAGTGGCACGTATTAGTAATCATGTTTATTTTCATGAAAAATCTGCAGTTCGACAAGCATTACGAAATGCGGGTATTCGCAAATTTATTGCAAAACATGATATTAAAAAAGAAATTTATTCCTTGGATTCTTTTCAACAAAATTTTGTAAAAAAGGAAACCCAACGATTGGAAAATACGTTTCGAGGATATTCTCTACATTGTGGGGGTATTGTGTTTTTTCCAGAAGGAGTTCCAACTGAACTTTGTATTGGTAAAAAAGGTTTATTAAATCAAATTCATCTTAACAAGGAAAATATTTCCAAAAATAAGCAATTTAAAATTGATATTTTATCCAGTCGCGCATTGGCTCAATTAAATGGGTTTCATGTTAATTTTGAAATACCTATTTTAGAGTCTCGTGTTTTTGAAATGATTTCCATGGGATATAATATCGGTCTTACATTGGCAGAATCTCCCCTCATTCGCAAATCCTTTATTAAAATTAAACCAAAATCGATTCATGACATTGCCGTTTGTTTATCCATTATTAGACCCGCTGCTAAAGATGCTCGATTGGCAGATCAAATCGAGAAAAATATGATTATTTTTGATGATGATGCCATTGAATTAATTGCAGAGACTCTTCATTGTACGGATGCAGAAGCCGATAAATATCGACGTGCATTTTCAAAAAGAGATTCTAAAATTATAAGCGAATTTCAAACACGTATTTCTGGTCTCGACAAGGAATTACAAAAACTTTTACTGAATCGATTAAAAAGTTTACAACATTATAGTTTTTGTAAATCACATGCTTATTCTTACGCACAATTAATTTATCAATTAGCATGGACAAAGATACATTACCCACGACGCTTTTGGAAAAATACGTTACGACATTGTCATAGTTCTTATCGAAAATGGGTTCATCTTTTTGAAGCTCGTTGTGTAGGCGTATTTCCTCCAATAAAAGAATTATCTATTTATACACAAAATCGTAGAAAAGGTTTAGAAACCTTGGACGATCCTTATGAACAATTAAGAAAATATGGAACATGGGATATGACCGATGGAAAATTTTTCCCAAATTGTTTTTTAAAAATAGAACCAAATGGTATCCATTTTCGAGGTATTATCGCAGAAAGTCGAACGGTGAAAGGGAAGCATATTTTTTTTCTGGGTGTAGGACCTCAACATTATATTGATGCCGAATGGAAAGATGATCGACCTTTCTTGAGTTCGTCCTGGATTGGAATGGAAGCTCGTGCACAGATAATTGATGCTCCTTTACAACGGTATAATGTCTTGGAGTATTTTTTATTTTAATTTTTCTTGAGAAAAATAATAGCAAGAATAAACATTACAATAGATATAGCAATACATCCTCCAAAGCCTGCCAAATTAATTATAGTAAATTGAGAAAAATAGTAATTTCCATTTCGTTCATAAATAGTTGCACTATCAACATTACTTAGTTTTTTAATTTTTGAATTATTATTTTTATAGGTTAAATCCACTGTTTTGTTATCTGGAGTCATTACGGTTATTTTTAAATTTTGAACATTGTTAAATACAACCTTGGCTTTTATTTTTTTTCTTTTTTGAAAAAAGAAGAGCAAATAAATACCTCCTCCTATAAATAAAAATGCCAATACTAAAAATATTGCCATCATGATAATTTTTTTTTTGGGATTTGCTTGATTTACAGGAACAATGGGTTGAGAAGTTTGAATTACAATTTGTTGGGCTTTTTTTTGTTGTAAAGGAATTTGTGCAATTTGTTGTTTTTTAACTTGTTGTATTTGAGGTAATTTTATTTGTTGGGAAGTCATTGTTTATTATAAAAAAAAGTTTGTTTATAAAAATTTTTCTCGACAATTATTTTTTTATTGACTAATAATAGAATAATAATGTGTAACCAATGTAATACTTGCTGTGATCCCAGTTATTTACCGGGACCATGTAACACCTGCACAAACTCCAATGTAAATCCTTGTACAATTGATTGTAGCCTTCCCCTTTGGGCTACCTGGCCTCGTATTGAGATTAGAAGATGTAATCTTCCATCTCTTTACGGGTGTTGTCAAAATCAATGTAACGAACACCGTGTCTATGAAGATAGCTCCTCCTCCTCTTCTAGCTCTTGTTCTAGTTCAAGCTCCAGTTCTGAAGATTCTTATGAACATAAAGTAAAGCGTTGCTATTTAGAAAATCAATGCTACAATCCTTGCCAAAATTACCAATGCGACCCTACTATTGGACTTTGCGCCAGTGGATGCGGATACAGAAATTAATTTAATTTTTTATAAAATAAAATGAAACTCTATTCAACATTACAATTTGCATTTAATATTTATTTATACAAGGGTTCTCAAACTGATTCCAAAATTTATCAAAATTTAATTCATTCGATAGAAAAAAATACAAACAAAACTTGTATAATTAAGCCTTATTCTTTTTTTGGCCGAAATAAATTTACCAATGATTCTATAATCATTGGCCATTCTTTTGGAGGTTATTTTAGTTTGTTGGATTCCTTGGCTGAAAAAAAAGATGCCAACAAAATAAAAGGTATAATATTACTGAATAGCCATTTTAATAGCTTGGGTAAAGCGTGGTATCCTAGAATAAAACAAAAAGACATTGAAATACCCGTCTTGACAATTTTAGGTGCTCAAGATAATCGTTTACCTTTAAAAATTTCGATATGGGACTATTATGAAAAGAATCAAGAACACTTTTTTGATAAATTTTACATTATTGATAAAGACCGAAAGCATTTTACAGGTTTGGAAAATAATATGACCGAGACTGAAATGCTGGGATTTATTATTAGTAATTTTATTACCAATGTTCAAGAATCTAATTTTACACAAACTATACAACAAGTAAAAGAAACAGATAAAGTTTGGAAATATAATTTATTCAACATTTTGGATGGTACCTTGAATTTTAGTTGGAGTATGAACATTTATGATGGAATAGCCAAGATAGTGATGAATCCTAGCCAGTGGTATTTCATTCATTTTTGTTTATTTCTCTTATTTCAACCTACAAATGAGTCCAATGCACAATTTTATGATGACAATTCAATTTATTTCAAAACTAGAAATGTTTGTCCGGAACAAATGATTTCAGAGTATGAAAAACAATTATCTTACAATTTGACTCCTCAAAAAATAAACTTGCCAACTATACATCTTTCTATACCGGTTTGGTTATCATGGATTCCTAAAGTTACCAATAATTCCTATCAGGTAGTTATTTTGCCTATAAATAATAATACAATTTATTACAAATTTCCCAATCCCTATCAAATTTTGGCAGAAAATAAATAAAAAACATTAATTTAAAATGGAAAATGCACTCGTCCCAACTTTTATGTATTTATTAATTATTGCAATAATTATTATAGTTATTTTAATCATTTTTAAAATGAATTCGCTAAAACTCTAAACTGATTTATTTGAAAGATTTAAATATAATCATAAACTGATTTATTTGAAAGATTTAAATATAATCATAAACTGATTTATTTGAAAGATTTAAATATAATCATAAACTGATTTATTTTCAGGAATTGGTTCTATTTTGACTTTTTTTTTGGTTTTACGTTTAATGGGAGGTTTGTAAATTTCATCGCCTAATAAAATAATCGGTGAATTCAATCTTTTAATTTCTTCCATTACTTTAAACATATTCACATGATAATCATGAATTTTTGAAACAAAATTTTTATTACGATATACTACATTCAACAATTGATCCAATGGTTCAGATAGACAACCCAAATAATACAGTCTATCTAAACGAAGTAAATCACGATGACTTTTATAATATACAGGATCCTCCAAACGATCACAAAGTTTAGCCTTGGTATCAATATTTTGAATCACCAAAAATTCAATTCTTGAACCAGCTTCCACAGGTTTTCCACGTAATGTCATTTTTGAAGCCAACTGAACATGAGCTGGTTTAGATCGTAAAATATATTTTTCAAACCAAGCCATACCTAGTTTTTTTAAAACTTGTTCATTCGTAATGTTTGAATTTAAATGGTCAATCTCGGTTGGTTTTAAATCTTTTGGGTAATCGTAAATTCCAAGGTCCTCCAATCTTTTAAACATTTTCTTAGACTCCGTAGGAAGTGGTCTAACTTTGTATTCTTTATTCACTTGTTTGGAAATGACAAAATATCCTTTTTGGTTTAATCTCCAATACATTAAATCCAAAATAACCCCATTAATTAATTCATAAACCGAATGTTGACTATCGGCATTCATTAATGCACGAACAACCTTTTCATACAAGACTCGAATCCATTTACAATTATCACGTCGTGCCAACAAGACTCCACGGATAGTAAGTTTTTCATCCATTTCACCATTTTCACCACAAGTATAAGCCATGTATCTCTTTTTGGTAAGAATAAGGAATTTACTGTAAATTTTTTCTTCAAACACTAATTTCATAGGAGGTGGAAAAAGTTTCAAAAGTTGGTCTTCCACTTTTTTAGCCATTTGCCATGATTTTTTAGCATCCGTATAACCAGGAAAATGACAATAAATACTATCTGTATTTTTTACAATCAAATTACCAATACCTGCATGAAATGTGCCATCTTCGGTTTCAATATCGTAAACAAAATCTTCACAAGGACCCAACTCTTTAATTTCCAAGATTTTTCCCAGATAATCTTGTTGATTAGGATAAAATAATACTTTATCTGGATAATACTCTATACAAGTTTTGGGAAACTTTTGACTCAAATACAGATAAAGCATCATAATGTCTTTCTTGATACTTGTCTTTGAATCGTTAAAATAAAAAACAACCGTGCCATTGGATAAAATTTCAATAGTATCTGTAATATCCAAAGACAATTCAAGTCGTGTCGATTCCCAAAACTCATTTGAATTCCAATACAAAAGTTCATCACCAACATTTATTTCACCAGGTTTTTTCTGCTGTCCAAAATGATCCAAAAGACTATGATCTTCTGTAACATCAACTATTCCTGAAGTGGTTGTAACGCGAAACATGTTTTTGTTTGTGTGGTGTCGAATGACTTTACGTATTGGTGACCACCCTGATTTGGACATGACTTTAATATTTGTAAATGGTTCGACTCGTTCTTTATTGGATAGACCCGTATTCTCTGGTTTAAACTCGGGGTAATCTTTTTTATCCTTTTCAAAACTATTAAACAACTCCTCAATAGACAATACTCGAACGGTATTCGATTCACAAATAGCAAGAGGTGTATCTTTGGCTACAGAGTCACCATAAATTAAATGTCCATCATATTTTTTCTTGACAAATTCAGCGGCTTTTTGAATAGATGCTCGTCCCATCGCAGTAGTTGACATGGCTCCTGGCATAAAAGGAAGATATCCTTTTTTCACCCCCATGGCTCCGTACATACTATTCGCAGATAATTTATACGCCAATTGTCGTTTATCCAAAACAGTAAGACGAGTTTCCGCCACCTCTTTATCCGTGCAAATTTTCTTGACCGATTTCATTTGCTTTTTTGTCTCGGAACGCTGGTTTAATAGATTCATCAAAAGACTGGGAATAACTCCCAAAGGTTCTTTTCTAAACAAATATCGATGTTTTCCACAAAGAACCCTGGATTTGGAGGAACCAGCTTTTTTAACAGTAGTATCATGTTCACAATTAATATGATCTTCCCACTCCACTACATGACAATCATTAATATTTACTTTTGATTCATCCAAAACCAGTGTAGAATAATCAATATTATAAGCAATAATTGTTGTTGGGTAAAGAGAACTAAAATCAAAAGGAATAACCCAATCGTAAATACCTGGTTCTGGAGGAAAAACAAAAGCACCAGAGTATCCTTGGCACTTTTGAAGCAAATCGTGATCTTGTATCGATTGAACTAAAATATGGTCATCAAAACATTTCTTGTAAACTTGACTAAAAACTTTGATTTGTTGTCCCTTGGTGAATAAAAACATCATGGGAACATTACAAATTTTGGCCATCTCAGATAAACCAATCCAAAGTTGCAACACACCAAACAATTTCAAGACTAAAGCAGAATCTTGAACGCAGTATTTACCACATTGAGACAATTTCTTGATTCCATTGGCATCTCCTAAACATCCTAATTCATACGCTTTAAAAATATCCTGCGGAGTCAATGGATCTTTGGTCTCTCCAAGAAAAAAAGTAGACACTGTTTTTAATTTATAATTACTAAATTTGTAATCTCTCTTGACAACAGGCAAAAGATCCACAAAAACTCTACCTTCTGTATCTAGGTAATGGAATTCTTGATACGAATAGGCGGAAGACGACCATTTAATTTCTTTTTCTGGAGCATGTTTAAAATTAGGAATACCTAAAAGATCAAAATCAGAAAGAATATCATATAACTTACAACGTTTAATCATGTAGGGTATATCGAAACCAAAAATATTATATCCAACAATCATGTGTGGATTTGTTTGACGAATTAGTTTGGTAAAGCTAAGCAATAGCATTTTTTCATCTTTACATTGAATATTTTGAACGTCACTACCAACAATAGTAGGTGAAACTTTACCCAAAGTCAATAAATATTTTTCTGTAATGGAAGGAAATTTTTCCAACACGCAACTAATTTGAAAAATTTTATCCTGTTCTACTTCAGCGAGAGGCATTCTTTGGGGATTGGAGGAATAAACCTCAATATCAAAAGATAAAACACAAGGAACAGGAACGCCCAATGATACTTCTTCTTCAACTGAAGCTCTTTTAAGATCATCATAATTTACCACAAATTCGTCATAAAGTTTAGAAACTCTTTCTTCTTCTGGGACTGAATATCCTTTAAAATGAATCCAACCTGCGGTAGGAAGACTTTTGGAAACAATCAATTGAAGCAAAGGAGTCGCTTCGTGTTCATGACAAGCAACTGTGTATTGCTTTCCCAATAAACGGAGTGTATAATTTTGTAAACTATAAAAAACATTTTTTCTAATTTGAATTGTATTAAATCGAATTTTAAAAAAGGGATACTCTGTTTGATCATCAAAATAAAGTTTTTTACGATGCTCAAGATAAAATGTTGATTTTTCCAAGTGCTTACATCGATCCCTAATTTTATTTTTAACAAGACTTTTAATTTGGTCCCAATCATTACTAGTATCTCCATCTTTTTTAATTTCTAAATAAATCCATGGTTGGAAATTTTTAATATGGAGAATTATTGTTTTTTGGTCTTTTGTAATTCCATAAGCTCTAATTGCCAACTCTTTTTCTCCCTCTTTGTTAAACTCGTCGTCAACATACCAATGATAAATAAAGCTAATCATAATTTTCTAAGTAATATTTTTTGATTTTTTTAAATAATCAGTTTTTCTTAGATACTAGTAATTTTTTATTTTATAGTATTAAAATAAATGTCAAACTGTAATTTATGTGATCAATATATAACCATATCAAAACGTCTTGGAAAAGTAGACTTTTCAATATTGAAACGGTATCATGATAACTGTAAGGAATGTGACGAATATTGTAAAGATAGTCACCGCCTTTTAGGAAAAATTCCATATGTAAATTGTTCAGAATACCAAAAATATAGTAAATTATCCAAAATGGCAATTGAACGTCAGCAAGCAAAATTAAAAAAATCAGCTATGGCTATGGTGCCTTTTATGAGTCAACCAGTAGCCAAAAAAGTTATTTCAGGCGTCTTTCCCCAAGCTCCTTCTCATGCAATAGTTTTGCCTCCAAAAAGACAACCGATAGTCCCACCAGGTTTTTTATTACCTCAGGCTCCTAAACACAAACCGAATGTCAATACCCAGCCCAAAAACCAACCTAAAGTTATTCAACCAGTTCAACCCAAAGCTTCTCGTAAAGCTTGTAATCCAAAAAGCGAAAAAGCAACCGATCCAAAATATGAATGTAATCCATTAACTGGACGATGGGTTTTGAGAAAATAATAAATTTAAACATTTACATGTCTTTTAAAAAAAGATGATTGTATATTTATATATTCAAGAAATAATTGGTTATGGAGTTTTATTAGTTCTTTATGAAAAGTTACAAAAAGAGCCGTGGGTTAAATCTATAAAAATAATAAGAAATTTATGTGGATTAGATTTAGAAAAAGACATTATTATTCCTGTAGATGTAATTTCTAATAAAAATCTGTTTGATACATTTGGCAACTTATATTATGAAATGTTGGATGACAAGATTGATTTTTACAATTATCTTTATTGGAATGAAAGCTTGTTAGGGAACATTCGATTAATACCATTTTATGACAAGTCTTATCACGGCAAAAATAAAACTCAAAAATTTATTCTTAAACATCGAAAAGGTCAAGGATCTATGAATAATAAAATAGTTTCTCAACCAATTTATTCGTTAATTTATGATTACGATGAAACCCATCAAATCCAGGAATTTATACATGCGGATAAAACTATTGCTGTTGATGGATTTTGTAGCCATGGTAATATACAATCTTTATTTTATAGTATCCAAAAAGGTCCCCTTTTTTTCAAGGATTATAAAAATAATGGCTTTAGCATGGAATATTCTACAACTTTTCCTAATAATGAGATTGAAAATTTTATCAAAGTTTTACTGGACAGAATAGATTATCATGGTTTTTTCCAATTTGAATTTCTTCTCAATAAACAACAAGAAATTTATATATTGGAATGTAATCCTCGAATTTCTGGGCACGTTTTTACTCAAAATTATTATTCAAACGTTATTATTCCTTACATTTTTAAATTAAATAATTCTTTAGATGTGCAAGGCAAAGATCGTTTTCCTCCATTTTGGACGCAAATTCCTAAAATTATTGGTTCTATTATATCCAGTTTTTTTAGCTGTAAACAATAACTATTTTTCAAAAACGGTAATCACAAATGCATTTTTAATTAGTCCGTCCGGAGCAGAAACCGCTTTAGATACAAAACTATATGATTTTCCATTTGTTTGACCATAGCTTTTTAATCCTATCCGGTACCCATATCCATGTTTAGTAATAGATTGTAAAAAAGGATCCTCTATTTGAATCGTACTAGGTTGAGAATATAAGCAAGAAAAGGCAAAGGATACATTAATATTATTGGTTAAAATTAATAGTCTAGGATCTTGAAATTCAGCTTCACTGATGAATAAATAAAAATTAGCATCACTAATAATACTAATAGTTTGATGTGGAAAATATTCTTTAACATACAGATTTAAACTATCATAGTTTTCTTTAGTATAATTTATTACAAGTTGATTAACAAGTTCTATAAATTTTGGATTTTTGGACAACTCTCGACAAGTTTTATAATTTTTTTTTAAATTATGAATGGACATTTTTCTACATTTAAAAAAATAAAAATTTTTTACTTTGATTTTTATAAGCCTTTGATAATGTATAATAGGCCAAAATACGTTCATTATTAGTTACCGGAAATTGACCATTAATTTTTACAAAAACGCCATTGATAGGAACTCTTTTTTCCATTTTTATTTTACTCCAAAATTTTTTATTGAATCAACATTAATGAGGTATCCTCTGTTATCTCATGCTCTATATAATATATTGAACATATTTTGTACCACGTATGACCCATATCATAAAATGAGTAATATCCAATTCTATCTTTTAATAGATTATATATTTCTGTATTTAAAATAGCTTCAAAAAATGAAAAGGTAAAGGCTTGACCACTTTCGTAAAAAAATTTTTGACACAAGTGGTATAATTTTAAATCTTCTGTAATATCTTCAATTCCAAAATGAATTTTATTGGCATTGGTTTCCAAATCAGTATACATATAATTAACAAGAATCATTAGAAATTTTTCATGATTGTCTACATTTTTTAATTCGGTAATAGCAAAAGGTGGATCTTCCAAAATGGTGGTGGCAAATTTTATTTCAAAATTTTTCCAATTACGAATATTCATTACACTTGTATAGGGATGAATCTTGGAAATTATTTTATTAAGAATTTCCAATAAACTTTGAACATTACTCGTTTTTTTGGAACATTGAAACAATAGAGGAAAAATTTCCAAATTTTCTTCCAAGCTTTTATACGGAAAAAATATTTCATTATCTAATTGCTCAACCCAAGACATTTTTATATCCAAAGGAATAGGCTGGTTGGTGCAAGGATTTATACCGGTTTTAAGAATGGATGGAATCATACTAGCAATAAAATAAAAATTTTTTGAGCCATCCAAATACTCAATGTATTGTTCTTTTGGGGTAATTTCATCTAGACAAAAATAAGGATTAATAATGATATCTTGTTCTTGAGAAAAAGAGGAATTGTATTTATTTTTTCTAAAATGATTAAAATTTTTAGACAAGTATTGGTGTCGTGTCCAAAAATTAGCAAGTTCTTTAGGCATTTTGTAATAATCAAAAAGTTTAGCTTCCAAGAATGGAAATTTCTCCATCAAACTTTTGGTAACATCTTTTAATTGTAATTGTAAACAATTTTCAAGTATTAAGTGGCTATAATAAACTGGCATTTCAGTTTGATAGCAAAGAAATAATAATACAACTTTTTCAATCTCATTAGGAGACAATGTTCGTTTGTCAAATTTTTCAAGGTTGGGAATAAAATCGTGACTATTCCATTTTTCTAAAGATTCTAAAAGTAGAAAAAATTCCAATGGTAATAAGACTTGATCTTTCCAAACTAATTTATAATTAGGATTACATCCCATTTTTAACCACCATTCTAAATGTTGAATTGCAGAAGGATCATGAAAGATGTAAATTAAAATAATATACAAAACATTAAATCCATTTTCTCCCGCTTGATCCATATCGACTCCATGAGCTAAAATCATTTTCAATACTTTTTTGTAAAAGACATTATCTTTCCATAATAAAAGTAAAGGACTCCAAGGAGGAGGTAAATTGTTTATACTAATTCCATGTAGATGTCTTGATAATTCTTTAAAATTTTCAGTGAGCGAAATAAAATCTTTCACTGGGTCGTCTATTTTTTCTGACCACAAGTCTATTAAATAGGACATCTCTATCCTATACAAAATTTAATTTGAAATTAATTTTAAATTTAAATTAATTTAGACTCTTTGTTGTTGTCTAATATGCTCCCAATAAGCTTTTTGTAATGCTTCATCACTCATTTGACATTGTTCTAAAAATCGTTTTATAGGTTTTTTTTTACCTTTAGTATCTCTAAATTGACATTTTTCACCGTTATGACAATGAATATCAATTTCATCAATCTCAAATTCTTTTAATAAATCATCTATTTGTTTTTCAACTAGTTTATTATTACCTTTTATTGATCCTTGAACTTTGTTTGTTCCATCATTTGATTCTATATAAAATTCAAAAGTAAAATCCTTTGTTGATTGAGTTTTCATTTGCGGAGGAGTGTAAAGAAGAGTAATAGTAGTGTCTTTGGTGTATAAATCAATAGCAATTTCATCTTGATCAATTAAATTCATAATACACTGTTTAATTTTTTGGGGATTTAAGCTCATTTTTATTATAAAAAATAATTTTTCATTTTGTAATCACAGAAATATCATTCAAGTAAACTGGCCAAAAGGAAGACATTTGTTTAATGGAGAAATTATCTTCTTCACAACAACGTTGACTTTTGTTCATATATATATTTTTGGTTACCAAAACTTTTTTCGGTTGAAATACAAATCCAGTAATATCTTTTATAAAACCATCAGAGTAAATTATATTTTTGGAATTTAATGTTTTGAACATGAGACCAATAATAATCAAGGCCAAAACTTTTTTAGACACATTCATACTTAAAAAAAACTCATTTGATTTATTCAACACAAAATTTTCCAACAAGGTATCACGAATCATTTTTTTCTTTACATTTTGCCATTCATCTTTTTTTAAGGACAGCCTATTACGCAAAACTTTTTCTCGTTGAATAAGTTTTTCCTTTTCTGATAAAATTCCTACTCTATATTTTAATAAATTATATGTGTCATTGTAAATTTCCTCAATTTCTTTATCCGTCTCCAACTTGTAGGTAAATTCTTTATTTTTAACACTACAACACAAGTAATTCTTTTGAAGGTAGAGCCCATAAGGACATTTTCCGTAGGCCATATCCTCGTACACAAATCTCCAAAAAGGGTCATTTATAAAAGAAAGACATTTTATAAAGACTGGGTAAAAAATTGTTTTTTTCATAAAAACTGATGATTTATATTTATTGTATTTTTTTTTTTATATTACCATTATTAAAAAATGTCTGAAATTTTTCACGTTCAAGTGGAGCTTCTGGAAAAACAAAAGGAACTTTCTTTTGGTGAACGAGGTTTACCGTTTAAATCATTTATACAAACTCTTTTACAACGAAGTCATTTAAAGAAGAAATATATAGATTTATTAACGAATACAGAATCAATGAATCTCTATTCGGATGCATTCACTCACATTTCTATTGATCCCGATAGAAATTATGAATATTTAGAAATTTTAGGCGATGTTACATGTAACAAATCAATAGTGTGGTATATTAAAGAAAGATTTCCTCAACTACAAAACTCGGATGGTGTAAAAGTTATTGCGCGTCTTCGGATCAATTTGGTATCCAAGAAAAATTTTGCAATGATTGCGGAAAGCCTTGGGTTTATAGATTTCATTTCGTGTGAAAAAGAAATTAAAGAACAAAAGGGAAAGAGTTTACTGGAAGATGTATTTGAAGCATTTTTTGGAGCTACCGAAGTTTTGATTGACAAATTACTAGGCAATGGTGCAGGATATGGTATTTGTTTTCGTATTTTATCATCGATTTTGGATGAGATGAATATTTCACTAAAATATGAGGACCTTTATGATCCAATTACGAGACTTAAAGAAACATTTGATTTTTTTCGTCAACAAGTTCCAGGTCGTCAATGTCATATGATTTGGGGAAATATGATGTGGGAAAATATTAAAACTGAAACGGGGCAAATTGTAAATTTGTATCAACATGATAAAATTAGTAATCGAAAAAAATTACTCATTACCACCGAGGCTCCTTTACTTGATGAAGCAAAACAATTGGCAGCAAGTAAATATTTACAAATTTTGAATGATCAAGGATTTAAAAGACCTATACCCGAATATTATGCTAGAATAAATTCTTCTCTAGATTTAATTTCGCAAATGAAAAAAAAAATATAAAATTTTAATTTATAAAAAATGTTCAAAATTAAGAGTAAACAATGGCCAACTATGTGTTTAGACCAAAGTTATATAGCAAAAGCGAATCAAACCAATTCAAAAAAAAGCCCTGACGATCAAAGTTATGGAATGACTACGTGTACTGATAATAATGGAGATCAAACTTGGAGATTTCTAAATGGCAGAGATGGTATGAATGTATTACAAAACGTAAAAACTGGACAATGTTTAGATTCAGGATCAGGTAATAATAATTATTATTTGGGTAATGGCTGTGATGGAAATTCTACATATCAAGGAAGATGGAGATTTATAGGTAATCAATTAAATCAAGGTTGGGGATATAATATGGATATTGGACAATCAAAACTTACAGCAAGTAACACAAGTGGAAATACTTGGCAACAATTTGATAAAGTTGATGTTGCACAATTAAATGCAGTAAATTCTCCAGCTCCTGCTATAGCTGACACTCCAAATATAGCCAAAATAGGAAATTCTTTTGCACGAGGTTCAAATTATTGTATGGATGCTGGACAATGGGATGTTCAACAAGATGGGGGCACTAATTCTCCATCTTGGGGAACTTCTCCATGTGATATTAATAATATTTGGGATAAATATTACATTAATTCCAATAATGCACTTGTTAATATGGCAACTGGCAACTGTTTGGATGCAGCTGGAGCTACGTCACCTAATGATAGTAGTCATCCTTGGAAATGGAATAATTGTAATGAGACAGATTGGCAAACTGGATTTAGTATTATTAATAATAATACGCAAATTCAATTTAAACGAGGTAGTTTATCAAGTTGTATAGATTTTGGAAACCCAAATAAAAACTATACATGCACCTCTGATAACAAAAATCAATTATTTTCTACCTTAAATTTGACAGAACCAACCTATAACACTACTGGACCTATGGTTTGTCAAGACACGGAAAGCACTATTTGTTGTCCAGCAAATAACAAAATTACTTCAGGACGTATTAAATATGGACGATGGGATAATACTACTTGTGGACACGCAACAGTTTCAGCTACAACCGGAAAAAGTTATGCTTATATTCCATTACCAGACTCTTGTTTAGGAAATCAAAGTTGCGATATTAAACAAGATATGTTAAAAACTCCTTCTGGAAATACTGATCCTGCCTTTGGAGTTTATAAACAATATCAAGTCTCCTATAATTGCACGCCTATTGTAACTCCAACGCCAAGCCCAATGCCACGCCCATCTGGATTACCATCTGGAGCTCCTTTTACGCCTCCAACTCCTACTCCATCACCAGCTCCTGGTCCCAGTGATACAAAAACTTATACTTTTTATTTTGACGTGCCGTGTAACAGCACAGCAGCATCTACTTGTCTATATATAGCGTTAACAGGAGCAAGTTCTGGAAATATAGAATGGCATTATTGTAATACTAATGGCAGTCCTAATACAACATATGCCCAATCATGGTCTAATCCAGTGATGTATCCTAATAATAGTTCTATTGCTCCTCCAGATAATACTTACTTTACTGCTTGGAATCTTCCAAATCCAACCAATACTGGAGCAAACAATGTATCTATTTCTGTGTCTTCAAGTTGTAGTAGACCTTCTAATTCAGGTCGTTATTGCTGTAATGGTAACCCGTATTGCACTGGTCATGGTGATGGTAATTGTGATGGTCATTCATGCTCTGGATCTGATTGTAAAGGATGGAAAACTGTAAATAATAAAAAACATGGTAATGATACTTGTCCTTGTAACAGTAATAATGGATCAGTCCAAAATTTTTCATTATCTAGTGCTTATTATGCTTATAAACCTTTACAAAAATTTTATTGGTATACCTCTTGTAATGCTACTGCTTCAACACCTACGTTTCTACAATTTATTGCATCCAATGGCACAATAGATAGTAGTGATTCTGCAAATGTTTCGCCAGCATATGCAGTTTATACCGTAATTTATAAGCTAAAATACCCAAGTGAAATGATACCAGATGAGCTTGATTTAATGTTGACACAAATTGGTAAGGTGTCTTTTACCGCTTGGACAATAAATAAAAATTCTCAAACGGTTCAAACTTTATTACTCGATTATTGTAACAATTTTAATAATGGATTGTATTTGACTACAAAATTAACCAGCACAGGTAAAACATTATGTGGAACCAATATCATGTCCTATTTTGTAAATTCTCCCGCAACTCCGCCTTCCGGGTATCCTAAAACTGATGTTCCTAGTAACATTACCATTCCAACATCATTAATTGCTTGTGATACAAGTTACACAGATGCTACTGGTTGTAAAACTGGTTGGATGAATTATTGTAATCAACCTGCCACTTTTACTTCTAATGCTTGTCAAAATTTTTATAGTGGTAGCTATAATGGAACTACGTTAGATAATTCTATAAGAACAAATCTTAAAAATTTATGTGCCACAATTACCATGACCAATGGAGTTCTAAATGATACAATTGATCCTACTGTACAATCAGTTTGTGGATGCTATTTACCTGAATCTGTATATACAGCTTTTAAATCTCAAGTCACTCAAAATAATCCTCAATTAGCTTCTGCCATGACTCAACCACAATGTTATTATTCAATGTGTTCTGGTAACCCCTCTTTATGGCCAGATAAAGGCATAAAATGTCCTGATTTAACTATTACTCAATGTATTAACAATGTAACAAACAATCTTAATGCAGGAGGAAATATTTCCAATGTCAAATTGGCTAATAATTCCGTAATGAATTGTTCGGCAAATTCTGGTAGTGTTCCTTCACCTTGTCCATCACCAGCCGCAGCAACTGGCACAGCTACGAGCACCGGAAATTCAACTCCGGTTGCTGCTACAAGTTCTGGAGCAAGCACTCCCGCTAGTTCTGGAGCTGCCAGTCCTGCAACCCCTGCTGAAAGTCCTGCTAGTCCAGCAACTACTCCTTCTCCAGCCCATCATTGGTATGATGCATGTTCTATTATGTAGTTTAAAAAAGTACTCACAAAAATTTTAATATTAAATTAAAATTTTTTATATAAAAATGTCTCAACAACAATCGCAAAAATCAAAATCTGTATCATCTGTTCCTTTTTACAAAAATCCAAGAACTTTAGGAATTATAGCTGCAGTTGTAGTGCTTTTAATTATAATTATAGTCGTCATTATTAAATTGGTCATGAAAAAACCATCTGCTTCTCCAAGTAATTCTCCAAGTAATTCTCCAAGTCCAGAAGCTCAATCAACAGATTCAGGCTCATCTAATGGTCAACCTCAATCAATGGATCAACCCCCTTCAGGTCTTATTAAATACACTTGGACTTTGAATAATATGACTGGACAAACTCTTGGACTCGTTTCTTTATTTGACAATACCGGTCACTCTTCAGTTGTAAATGAATTGACTACTACTACTCCTAATACTTATGATATTTCTTTCTTGGCAAACCAAAATCCGCAAGTTATGGTAAAATCAGGACAGAGTACGATAAGCACAGACGCTCAAGGTAATCCTATTCCTTTACCTCAGCCCGGTACCTACAATATTACAGGATCTACAGGCAACTATAAATTTACGTTGATTCCTCCACCTTCTGCGATGATGCCAAACACTTCCATGAGTCCCTCTAGAATGCCTAGGTAATAAAATTCGTAAGGTTAAAAATATCTTGTTTGACATTATATTCAATTTTGACATTTTCATTGGAATCGTCATTACATAAAGTCTTTAATTTATTTTCAATTTTTTCTGGATCAAATCCAATGACTTGAAAAATATTTTGACATTCTGGATTTAGAAAAACTACTGTAGGTAATCCTTTTATAGAATATTTTTGGCAAAGATCCTCATCTTGATCCGCATCCACCTTTAGAAAAGAAATTTCTTGATAATCGGGATTTTGGGACCATTCCAAAAATAACGGTTTTAATTTTTTACAGGGTCCACACCAATCGGCATAAAAATCAATTACAATGTATTTTTTTGTTTGGGCAATTTCTTGTAGTTCAGAGAATGTAGTAATGTCTTGAATGGTCATTTTTATTTTAAATTTTTATTTTTATAATGAAATTATTATAAAAAAATGTAGATTTTTTAAATAAGTTTAAGAAGCATATGGAAGAGAAGAAAGTTGATCTACTAATTCTTGAGTTTTCTTTACAGCTTCTCTTTGTGCTGCTGCTACTCCCATTGTTTTGGAAAGAGCCGATTTTTGTTTAGCCAAGGCTTTTCTAGCTCTATCTTTCTCTAAAAAAATATTACTACTTACAGCTCCTTTGGGAATATTCATTGGGTCAACAGTTGTTTTAGTTCCTTGCGCATTATATAAACTACCTCCATGCGCAAGGCGTGCAGCAGCTACATTACCCATACTTGAAGCTTGTGCTAATCGTGCGTTTTTTCCTTGTCTTGTACTTTTTGCAGTTGAAGTTTGAGAAACATTTGAATAGGCTTTGGCCATAGCTCTGTCGTTACGTGACATTTTTTATTTAACAAATAAATAAAAAAAATTTTTAATTTTTTTAATTCTAAAAATTAACCAAAATCATAAAAATGTTTAATTCAACAACAAAAGAAAAATGATGACTGAATTAATTTTTATCGAGAAAATCAACATGTCGATAAAAATTCCTTTAGTTGATCTCAAAGACGAGGATATTGAAAGCTTTGAAAAATATTTATTAATTGAAGAAAATACGCAACAAAATAAACAAAAAAAAGCCAGATTCCCTTGGATGGTAGTTCCTAAATACAATGTTGTCCGTAGAGATGAAACTCATGTTTATATTCCTTTTCAATGGGGTATGAATTATTTTGCCAAAAAATACAGAACCGAGAGAAATTCTTGTCAACCCATCAAGATTTCATTTCAAGGAAAACTTCGAGACGAACAAAAAATGGTATTAACCGAAACTATCGAAATGCTAAACCAAAATGGTAGTTGTATGATGGCTATTTATCCTGGAGGTGGTAAATGTCTCGCCAAAGGAACCAAAATTCTTTTAAAAAATGGAGACACTCAACTTGTAGAAAATATCAAAGTTGGAGCAGTTTTGGTTGGAGATGACTACACCGATCGTCAAGTAGTTTCCGTGTGTCGAGGGTTTGAAACACTTTGGACTTGTTCCCATCAACAAATTCCTTTTGTTCAATTTACATGCAATCAAAGCCATATCTTGACCTTGTGGGACGAAACCAAACTAGAAGAAATCGATATTAGTTTGGAAAATTTTATTAATTTACCAAAGCAAGAACAAGAAACATTACGAGCCTTTTACCAAGACTACGATTCCACCAATTTTGATTTGAAATCGAATCGAGCCTTTATTAAAAATATTTCAACGTTTTGTACGAGCACCAAGACATTTTCTATTATAGCTACTCAAAATTTTGACGACAAGCTACGTTTACTCATGCTTTCTGGATTACAAATTCATCCTTTGACTAATTCAGTTTTGATTGTTTTTACCGATCCTTTCCATGTTTTGGAAGAACCAGATCGACGAGTTAGAATTACATTTCCCTTTCGATTAACAAAAAAATCAATTAATGAATACTTTGGATTTGAAATTACTGGTAATGGTCGTTTTATGCTAGGAAATGGTATTGTAACTCATAATACCATTACTACATTGGCCATTTCTGCCATTATTAAACTCAAAACCTTGATTCTAGTCAATAAAATTATCTTGGTAGATCAATGGATGGCTACGATTCAAAATGTTTTTGGAGAACACGCTAGAATTCAGCACATTAAAACAAAAGGGAAAATCAATCCTGGATGCCAATTTTATATTATGAATGCCATTAATGTTGCCAAAAGAGATCCTAAAGAATATGAAAAACTAGGAATTGGTTTTGTAATTGTGGATGAATGTCATTTAATCATGACCAAAATTTTTTCTAGAGCATTGGGATATCTTTGTCCTCGTTACCTTATAGGATTGAGTGCTACACCTTATCGTCCCGATGGATTTGATAGTATGTTGGAACTGTATTTTGGATTGAGAAAAGTAGTTCGAAAATTATTTAAACCTCATCAAGTTTATTATTGGGAAACGAATATCAAAATTGTAGCCGAAAAAGACAATAAGGGTCAATTACTTTGGAATACAGTCATTGATGCACAAACAAACAATGAGGAGCGAAATAAAAACATTGTCAAGATTTGCCAATTACACAAGGATCGTAATATCTTAATTTTGAGTAAACGGATTCATCAAATTGAGTCCATCTTTCAAGGACTCAAGGATCAAGGAGATTATGCTACTTTACTTAAAGATGGTGATTCAAGTTATGACAAGGAAGCAAGAATTTTGATTGCCACGTTTCAAAAAGTGGGAACAGGATTTTCTCATGATAAATTAGACATGCTTATTTTGGCTACCGATGCAGAAGAGTATTTTATGCAGTATTTGGGACGTGTATTTAGAAGACCAGATGTTCAGCCAATTATTATGGATATAGTAGATGATAATCCAATCTTACGAAGACACTTTTTAACTAGGAAAAACGTCTATCAAGAATGTGGAGGAAAGATTTTTCCCTACAAATTAGTATAAGTAGTCGAAAGACATGTCAAAAGTTTCCCAGTCATCCTCGTGATTGTACCAGCTCCTCATCGCTCGTTCGTAGCGTTCGTATCTTGGCTCCATCTCCTTCATCCTCCAAAAAAGGACAACGTCGGCCATTACCTCTCGCTTGATCATTACAGTCGTAAAAGACACTGGGTCCTCCATATAGTCCATATCGGGATGAAAAAATTGGTGAGCCATCCTTGGTTGTTTGTGTGGGTTCCTGTGGTTTAAATAAAGTTTTGGTTAATTTCCGGGTTTCTTGGCGTCTTGAAGTTGAAAGTTGCTTTTTTGGTTTGAAAAAAAAAATAAAAATCACTTTTTATTGTAAAAATTTGTTCGATTAAAAACGATACTTTTTAATCCAAAGGGCCGCTGAGGGAATTGAACCCTCGACCTCCTCGACCCAAACGAGGAATCATACCACTAGACCAAGCGGCCTTTATTCAATAGAACTCATTTCTTTAAGTTGATTATATAATTCTGGATCCATTTTTTTGGGCGGGTGAATAGTAGAAATATAAAAATTTCTATTTCCATCATCGATAGAAAAATATTCGCTGATAATATTTTCAAATACAGAGTCAATTATTTGGGCTTCCGGAAAAAAATGAGAAAAAATTAATTTGAAATTTGTTGTAGGATTTTCCAACAATTCATAATAATCAAAAACAAGAATATTTGATTTGGGATCACAACACCATTTCTTTACAAATTCGTCATAATACCACCATTTTTCCTTGATAAATTCTATTTTTTCATCAGTGTTATCTATATTCATAAAACGTGAACACGCTTCTAATTGTAAAATAGGATCTTTTCTATAAAGAATTATATATTTCCAATTGTCATTAATAGGAAATTCTAATGAAAAATCATGATTTTTTTGAACATTACTATTGAATTCACAAGGAGTTTTTTTACAACAACTATAAAACTCGCAATATTTAAAAAATGTTCCGTGTTCTTTACAAATAAAATTTAAAACGCTTTCAACCAAGTGTTGTCCACTTCTTGGAAATGATATAATAAAATTAAACATTGGTTTATACATTTAGAAAAGATATTTTTTTACGAATTTTTGAAATATATTTTTTATATTTTGGAAAAGTGCATTTCAAGGTATCCATAATTTCAAGAGTTGATTTTTTTTGTAACAGTAATTCGACAATTTTTTTTTCATCATTCGACAAATTTGAATCATCTATAGTTGGATAAAAATCATCTACATATTCAAAATTTTTGTTTACATTGAAAACATCCAATAAACGAGTTTTTAATTTTTTTCTACGTTCTCTAGAAGAATATCTACGAATGTTTTTAAACATTAATTTTTGTAATTCAGGATCTTTTTGATTTTCATAAAAATGCGCCCAAATTTCTTGTCGTAAATCCTTTTCATTAACATAATTTTTATAATAATTCAAGGTTCCCCTGGCCACATAATTAACAAGTCTATGTGGAGCATTCATTTTATTAAATGCCAAAATTGGAGTCATTATAAACATAAAAAAAAGCGTTTTCATTTTTTTATTGCGGAAAAAAAGATGTCTACAAGTTTCAATTTTTAATTTAAGGAATTGAAAATTTTCCATTGAAAAATAATTTATATTTTTTCTTTAAAAAAAATGAATTCATTTCGCCCTATTCCGATTCATTCTAGCCATAAAAATGATGAAAGTATGTCTTCTAGAAGTATGGATAATATGCATAATTCTTGGAAATTAGAAAAAGTAATTGATGAGAGAGGAAAATCCAACTATAAACTCATCACTGAATTAAATACTAATACTGACGCTGTAGTAGGAGGTAGTAGTAAAAAAAATAAAACCAAACGTGTTCAAACACACAAACCAATTGCTCCTTATGGAGTTCCGGGAGCCAGTGCTTACATGAATACGAAAGCTCAAACTCTTAATGCACCCACACTTAATTCTAATATTATTAAATCATTGAAAAAAATTAAGAAAAACAGAATAAACAAAGCTCACTATGATGCGGGCTCTGATAGTTCTTCTAAATCAATTAAAACCGAAAGCGATTTTTCTATTGAAAGATTTGCTTCTGTAGAAGGAAAAATTTCAAATAACATGATTATTGGAAATAAAGGTTTAATCATTCCTTATGGTAATGGTAATGATCTTTTAAAAAAATCATATTCTCATGGACATTTAGTCTCAAGTAATATTCAATTACAAAACATTAATGTTCTATTGAGTTATTTTGGTCCTAAAACCATTCCATGTATTACCGTGTCTATTTGGTCCCAAACATTTTCTCCCGCCATTGAGCTTGTTAATATTATTACTCTTCCTATTCAAAACTTGGAACCTAACAGAGGAAAACTAATTATCAAAGATATCCACGCTGATGTTGTAAACAGAGGACAAGTATTTGTTACATTAAATTGCACTGAGGAATATACAGGTAATATTGATGTAAAATACAGTCTAGAAGTTAGTTCTGTTTATGAAATAAGTAGAGAAGCAGAGTATGATTTTGAATTTCCAGATTTTTTCAATAACGGAGGATTTCCTGTGCCAGTTTCCGTTCCCGTTCGAATTCAAGAACCCATTATTCAAGAAATAATTCAACCTACTGTTGAACAAAACGTTCAAGGTCCTCAAGTGGTTCAACCATCTACAGCTCAAGCTCCTAAACAACCTATTAATTTTGCTCCCAAAACTAACAAGAGTATTTTTGGTGATTTTATTAAAGGTAAAAATGAGGAAAATGTACCAATCTTTGGGAAAAAGGCTCAAGAAACGGACCAAAATGATGGAAGTATTTCTATGAATCAATCAATTTATGCTAACCAAGCTAAAAAGGCTGCTAATTTTTTACAGGACAATAATGATGATAATGATGTAGATTTTACTGAAAAAGATGATACTGATATTAATAAAATTTTAAACATTTTAAGGAATCAAACTTATGAAAATTAAATGAAAAATCATACCTTGGTAGAATTTTTAACCGGTAAAAAAACGTATTGGAACTGTAAGAGACTAAGTTACCCAACCATGGTATTTTATATTAAAAATACGAGAATCAAACGATGGAATTTATCCAATGATAATTATGAATTTGTTAAAAATCGATTCTTCATCTTTATTATGGAACAGCATCTTTTGTATAAATTTATAAATATTTGGGAAAAGGATAATATTTATCGAGAATGCTATCAATGTATCAAACAAAAATTACCTTATCATTTAGTTTTGGATATTACAGAATACGTGTAAATTTTTATTATTTCTAATAAAAATTCACCATAATTTAAATCTTTTTTTTTCCAAATTAGACATTAATAAATCATTTCCCAAAACATAGACTAGTTTTTTTAAAATAGATTGAAGAATAATTTTTTGTTCTAAAGATAATACTATTTGATTTTGTTGACAAAAATAAAATACAAATTCTACAACAAGATGGGATGCATTTTCAAAAGTAAAATGCTCTTGTAAAGATTGGTCATTTTTTAAAACATCTAGGAAATCGATAAAAAAATCAATGACCATATCATTCTTTCCTTTTGAAAATTCAAAAAGAAAAGTGGAAGACCTTTCTAATTGTCGACATAATAAAGGGTAAATTTCCATGATCTCTATACAATATAGAAAGGTATTTTAATTTTTACATCTTTTTACATACAATAATAAATATGCCTTTTTAATTCCTTCTATAGCTTGGGTTGCTTGGATAGGGTGAATTTTTTCATCATCACACAGAAAAAACTCGCCATTGATTAACAAAATTGTAATATAATGTCCAAAACGAAAATGTCCATGATGAATCACTGCTCCTCTTAATTCATAGTCATTAAATTGGAGCGGGGATTCCATATTCTCTTGAATTTTATTAAAATTGGAATCATAACGATTAATTTGTATAAATAGATAATCAGGCCAGTGATAAATTGTATTAAATTTTTCAGCATCCACTTTTTCATTGTATTTTTCACTCTCCCAATTTTCAATTTTGTCTTTTACCTCAAATAAATCAATAGATTTTTTTAGAGATTCCGTAAAAGGTAAAGTCAAAATGGTTTCAGAGTTGATGATTTGTTTTTTATCATTACATCGAGTTAAATTATGAAAATGCGTATAATATTTATATTGAAAAAAAGCCTTGTTTATATTTTGCTTCCAAACTTTTTCTGTTTCTTCACCCAAAATATCCAAAAGTTGAATTAATGATTCATGGGCATCATATTGTTGGAAAGGAGCAAATAAATTTTCTTTGAAATTTAAAATTAATTGAATTTCCACTGGAGAGACTACTTTTTGAGTTTCGTACTTTTCCACAAAATTTATAAAATTTTGAATAACTTGAGAGGTACTTTTTTCAGCTTCTTTAAAAATATTTATAAAAGACGAACATTGCATTAATAATTGAAGAACTGAATTCAAATAACACGTATTACCAAGATTTTCTAGACCCGATATCATTTATTTAAAAACTTTTGAAAATTTTTTTTCGACAATTTTTGATTAGTCACATCTAGAATCATTTAAATTACAGTCTTTACAGAAATTAATTGGAAGACAAGCATTTACTTTTTCGCCACGAATTGTTTGACGGCAAGCACATAAATCTCTAGGATAAAAACATTTACGAGTATTGCCTTTTAAAGCTCCATAAAGATTGGGGGTACTATCATAGTTTTCAATATAAATTTGGGAATGGTGATGGTTATATGCTTCTTCTATTTTGACATACATGACTTTTTATTTCTAAATAAAATAAAAATTACAATGCAAATTCCTTGACTAATTTTCTCATTTCTTTCAAATCATTTGCTGTTAATTGATATCCAAAATCTCTATGAAGTCTAATAATTTTACCAATATTGTTAGGTGCATAGTAATTTCTATACACTGGGTCTTTTGCTTTGGCTTTTTTAACGGCGTTAATATACTTCATACCACCACTAAATTGGATAGATACATAATTTTCATCATTTTTTTGGAACAGAGGTAATAATTCTAGTTGTGGGTATTTTTTCTTAAAGTTTTGAAAATGATAGAAATATATTCCAATTAGTGCAGAGCCACTTCCATGGATACAAGTGGTATTAATTTTTGAAAATAATTGGGACACGGAATCAGAATTGAAATTGGCAAGTTGTAATATTTGATCTTTCACACCTGGAGGACTTTGGTCTAACAATTTAGTAAATGAAATGATTGCTTTCATACTATTATCAAATCCTCCAACAGCGTGACTATTTGGCTCATCACTAATTAGAATAAATCCTAATTTTCCTACGAATTCAATATATTTGAATAGTTCCAGAGTCATGCTCCTTTGTTTTTGTTGAGTTTTAAAACGAACCATTTGATGATACTGCTTTAGACTCTGGCTGTCATGAAACTTATTTTTCAAAAAAGCTTGCTTTTGTTGTGCGTTTACCCATAATTCTTCTACATTATTTTCGTCTTTTGGTTCCAAATTAGAGTCTTTTGTGCTTATTAAATAGGCTAAAAGTTCATCAATATTGTGACAATAATTATTTTTTGTCTTGCACATCTTTTTAGGGTCTATTTCTGTAATAGATTCACCGAATATCGTTTCATAATTTTTACATTTCATCAATTCATCAAAGATCATGGTTATAAAATAATTTTTACTTGGACCTGCTCCTCCTAACCAACCAAAATTTATATTCAAAGAATTCGCGATTGCTTTCAAATCTGTAATACTTAATTTATTCAGAGTATCGAGGTAGAGTTTGGCTCTACTATTTAATTCATCACAATAATGTTTGACCCAGGCTCTATTGGGTTTTAATTTTGGACATCGTTGTTTTAAACGTTCGAGTATCAATCCTGTATAATCCATTCCTGCAAGAGATAAATAATTACGTTTACATGACAAATAACTTGAAATATCTCTTGTCGAAATCATATTTTTTTATAAATAGAATTAAAATAAAAATTAGACCAAATCGAATTCGCTAACTAATTCTTGCATGGCTTCTATTTGCTCAAGTTGAAGTTTACCAGGAACTCGTTTATAAGATTCAAATTTTCCTGTATTTGGGTCTGGAAAATAATAAATAAAATCAACATCTTGCCCAGGAGATGCCTTCTCTATAGCTTTTACTAAAGCTTTTCCTTGTATAAATTGGGGACATACGAAAAAATTATCCATTTTCAAGAATAATGGTAATAACTGAATATCAGGGAATTTTCTTTTGTATTTTAAATAATTATAAAAATATACTTTGGCAAAACTAAATCCAACTCCGTGAATACATGTTGAATTTGTTTTGGCCAATATTTCTGCAATTGTATCTCCGTTATAATTTTTAAGATTCATAATTTTATCTTTTATTTCTGGTGGGCTTTGTTCTAATATTTGTGTAAACTTTGCAATTAATTTAGCACTACTATCAAACCCAGTTTGAGCATGACTAGTGCTTTCATCATTGGCAAACACAAAACCCAATTTTCCAACCATTTCTATAAATTTATAAAGATCCATATTCATTTGACCCATTTGTTTTTTTACAGCTTGATCTTTCATTTGTTTATACTTTTTCAAGGCTTGTTTATTTATATTTGGGTTTGTAAAAAAATCAAATTTTTGAAATTGATTATTCCATATTTTTTGGGCATTATTAGGATCATTTGGATCATAATCTCGATCACCAGTAGCAATCAAATATTCTACTAATTCATCAACGTCATGACAAAAATTATTTTTGGTCTTGTATAATTTTTTGGGTTCTAGTTCAGTAATATTATAACCACCTACGGTATAAGAATTTCTACAATGGCTTAATCGCACGAGCACAAGTTTAATTAATTCTGTTTTAGGAGCCGAATTTTTGTAATACGAGTATCCTAAATTATCTAGAACAGATTGTAGGTCTTTTTTAGTCAGTTTGGATAGAATCTCAATATAAGCTTTCGCTTTTGGCTCTAATTGACCGCAAAAAGGTTTTACCCATTTTTCATTGACATTTAATTTAGGGCAACGTTTTTTTAAATGATCTTTTATTGCATCCACATATCTTGGTTTGTCTAAATTCTCTTTACACATTAAATAAGTATCAATGTCTTTCGCTGATATCATTTTTATTTACAGGCAAAATAAAAAATTGATAAATAATTTAAATGAAGAGTAAGAAATCTAAAAAATGGATCTAAAAGAGTATCAAAATTTTGTTCAAGCCGTTACAAGTAAAGAATCAAATGATTTTTCTTGTTTTCTAAACCGAATTCAAAGTTTGGAGGATAGTAAACAAGCTCAAATTCCACTTCTAATGACTTCTGCGATTGGGTTGTCTTCAGAGACTGGAGAATTTAACGAAATTGTCAAGAAAATTATTTTTCAAGGCAAACCTTTGACAGCCGACAATATTTTTCATATGAAACGTGAACTTGGAGATATTCTTTGGTATTGGATTAATGCTTGTCGTGCACTTGATCTTGATCCTAATGATGTTCTTAAAGAAAACATGGATAAACTTGCTTCTAGATATCCTGGTAATAAATTTGATGTTGAAAAGTCTGAAAATAGAAAACAGGGAGATTTATAAAATATTTCAATTTTTTTTTTGTTTTTGTTTAAAAAAATGCCTTATTCTACAATTTCACAAATACAAGAAATTAATAACTGTTATAATAGTAACACGCCAATTGTTCCTAAATGTGATTGGCCTAGTTTAGCTCCGGATAACCAATTACTTGCATTAAACGCTGATGTAAATAACCCTTTACATTATGTAAAAGAAAATTACGCGGCTTCCATGGCTCCAGTATTAAAAGTAAGTAAATCTGGTATGAGTGAATATACAGTTAATATTGAAAACTTGACTCAAACTTTATCTTATAGTTCTGCTAGTGTTTCCGGAAAATGTGCAGATCTAACCTATGTTGCAGCAGGACCTGTTCAAGTAAAATGTCCTAAAAAAGGACCTTGTGTATATTCCAAGACTGTTTATTCTGTAGGATTTACTACTCCTGTAGGTGGATATTCATATATTGTAAATTTTCCTGCTGATTTGGGAAATTATTTAACCATTGTAATTGGTATTTACGCTACTTCTGATTGTCCATTACCAGTTAAAGCTAAACCCGCTGTATTTAAATTATTTGCGGGAGGTAAAAACTTTTCTATTTTTAATATTTTTACCGATGATGTTTCCAAATTAAAAACAATTAAATTAAAAAAGAAGGGAAATTATTATGTTGTAGCCTAAGAAAATGCCTAGACCTCGTTTAGTTTTTATTTTTCCTTTAAGACGCTGTGGAAGTAACTCTTTAAGGTTACATTTAAATTGTCATCCAGATATTTTTGCTCCTTATCCCATTCATATTCATGATTTTATGCACTTATTACCCAATTACGGTAATCTTTCCAACGATACCAATTATTTGAATTTAATAACTGATGTTATAGGTTATCAAAATACAACTTTGATAAGATGGACAGACATTTCTTTTGATCCGTTGGAGTTATTTGATATGTTAAAAGATGAACCACGAAGCATTCATCGAATAATTGGTGAAATGTATTTGATTGCAGGAGAAAAAAAGGGAGCCAAAATTGTAATTGATAAAAGCCAAGATTCAGTCTTGTACGCAAAAGAAATAAAAAATTTATTTCCTGATGCTCTAATTATTGATTTAATTCGAGACCCAAGAGCACAAATAAATAGTATAAATTTGGCAATCATACACGATTTTGATACTATTTCAAATTGTAAAACATGGATTCATCGTCGACAAATTATGGACAATTTGTATGAAAATTTTTATTCCAGTATTTTATCCGTCAAATATGAAAATTTTATACTTTTTCAAAAAGAAACATTGGAAATAATTTGTAAATTTTTAAAATTAAATTTTTGTGAAAGCATGACTTTTATTTCTAAAGAAGCGATAAAAATGGCTAAAATATCTTGTCTTTGGGAAAACAATAGTTCACCACCTATGAAAGAAAATATAGATAAATTTCTAAATATTTTATCCAAAGAGGAAATTCAATATATAGAATTTAATACACAGAAATGGATCCAACAATATCATTATTTATTTTATTACCCTTTAGAAAATATAGAAATTAAACAAGAAATTTGTAATTACCCAAACTTTATACATGATAAAAATTTTGTAATTAGAAATTTTAGAACTAGTTATCTTTTATTTTTAAACTCTAAAAAGCAACAAAAGTTGGATTAGGTTGTAAATTATAACAAAAATCTATTTTTGATTGATCAATAGTCGTCCAATCTGGACCCAATACTCCTCCTGTATCTCCACTATCTGGATTAAGACACCAATAATAAAAATTATGAATTGAATTTTTTATTAGGTAGGCTAAAATATTTTGATGCCATTGATAATCCAATCCTCCGTTAAATCCTCCAATCTCTCCAATACATAAGAGATTATCATAATATTGATTTAGAAATCCAAACCATGTATTCCATTGAAAAGATCCATCATTTATAGAATCAATACCTCGAACTGATACTCCGTAAACATGTGGAGAAAAAACGATACGGATATCTGGATTTTGACCAAAATGAGTTTCCATTTGTGAAAAACTTCCCCCCCAAGCACTTCCATCGACAGCTTCTTCTACGCCTTCGACCCAAAAAAGTCCTTTGTATTCTGGAATTTCAGTATCTACAAAATGGATAAATGATGAAATGAAAGAAGACCACTCTGCCCATGTAATTCCTCCATGAGGCTCATTTTTAATATCAATTCCAATCAAGTTTTTATAAGATCCATATTCTACCAACATAATTTTCCATGCTTGAAAAAACTGTTCTTGATTGATCATAGATAAAGGATAAGGTTGAATGATTTCATGATCTCTATGAAAATCTAATAAAATTGTAATATTACGAATGGATGCATGATAAAATAAATGATGTAAATAATCTCTAGAAGACATGGAATAAACAAAAGGATCTGCTTTGACACATTCATATTCTAGTTTATTATCTAAATTCGTTGCAGTTTCAAATGAAAAAGGAATTCGAATAGAATTAAAAGAAGCAGATCGAATTAAATTCAAGTAATATTCGGTATCATGCATCCATAAACCATGAGGGCAATGACATTGTGTTTCGATTCCAAACCAATTAATACCTTTAATATTATAAGAAACATTTGCATAATACAAATTATTGTTTGCTACATGAAAGACTGCATTTGTAAATTTTAAAAACACTAAATAAACACATAGCCATCGAATCATTTTATTTTCAATTTTTTTTTTTGTTATTATTAAACATGTCTGATAATTTTTTATATCAAATACCCGGATTATCTGGAAAACAAGATTCAAGGATATCTGAGATCCTCAATGAATTTATTGATTGTTTTTTACTCTTAAACCGAAAGGATTCATCCGTGGCAAAAGATTTACCGGAAGAAAATTTTGTAAAATTTCCGTTTATTTTTACAAGCCAAGACTTTTTAAATTTGGTCAAGAGAGCATTTCAAAAAGTCTTGGCTTGTGCCGATTTTTCCAATGATTTGTCTTTTTTAATAAAATTTGTTCAAACCGAATTTGAACTCTTAATGTGTATTTTTATTTTGGTTGAAGGTGTAAATCTTTACATGACAAAACAATTTAATTCTGATATGAAATTAAGAGTTTCAAAAGCATACAATACTTTTAAAAGACGAAATGAGAAAGAATCGGATATAACTTTTTTAGCAAAAACCCAAGATTTAAGCATCGAGGATCGACTTTATTTATTGTCCACAATCAAAATTTCTCAACTACAAATGATTCTAAGTCATTGGTTTATTGATTTCTTTACTATTTATAAGAAAAAAATCATTGGGTTTTTACAAAACAAAAAACTAAGACTACCCATTTCAATGTCTATATCAAAAGAAAGGAAAAAAAAAGTTTTAAATATAAAACTTGGATCAAGCGACTATCAACTCAGCCACACAAATCATGTTATTAAAAGCCAGTCCATTAAACTTATCTCTTAATTCAATTGCATCATCAGCAGAAAATAAACCTACAAAAGCATATTTACAAGTATCTGAAACATGAAAAAAGGTGAAACCAAAATCACTACTCCTAAACAAAAAGTCAATTACTTCACATTTTTGCTCGCAATTATTAATATTGGAAATTCTTACAACATGTTTCGGGGTGTTTTTTTCGGATACATTTTTTGATTGTTGGTGGTGGTGTTGTTGTTGTTGTTGTTGTTGTTGTTGTTGTTGTTGTTGTTGTTGTGGTGGTTGTGGTGTAGGAGCTTGAGGAGCTACTTTCATTGAAGGCATTAACAATGATTTTTTAGGTTCTTTAATTTCTTTAGGTGGTGATGGCATGGGCGTGGGCGTGGGTGTAGAAGTAGGAGTCGGAGTCGATAAAACAGAAGTTAATGAAGGATAATCACTTGGTGTAAAAGTATAATAGTTCCCATTTTCTCTATTTTCAATTTCCATTTTTACATTGTAATCTACTTTTACTTCTGGTTGAAATTCAGTCTTTCCAAATGGTTTTAATAAGGATTTGCGTCTATCAATACGCTGTTTACGATTCATTATAATTTTATTTTTAATAATAAAAATGAAATCATTTTTTAAATTGCTATATAGTAAATGATTTCAAAAGAATCTAGACCGTGGGGAGAATTCCATATTCTCTATGATCAAGACTGTAAAATAAAAAGACTTGTTGTATTTCCACAGAAACGTCTTTCGTTACAAAGTCATTTTCATCGTAAAGAATTATGGTTGGTAATCAAAGGAAAAGGTCAAGCACAGTTAGATGATGACATTTTAGATATTAAAGAGGGTAGTATTATTGTAATTGAAAAAGAGCAAAGACATCGACTTGTAAATAATTATGAAACTGAAAATTTAGAATTAATTGAAATCCAAACAGGAACTTATTTTGGAGAAGATGATATTGTTCGCTATGAAGATGATTTTTCTAGAATATAATTTTTTAATTTTAGTATTTAAAAAAAGTTTTTTACCAATAAATGAGATCAGGTAGAAAAAATGCCATTCCTTCTTTGGAAAACCCACAAGATAGAGAAGCGTTACTAAAAATGTTGCAAATGCCCGGGGGTGGAGGTGGAAGAAAAAATGCCATTTCTATTGAAAACCCACAAGATAGAGAACAGTTAGTAAAAATTTTGTTGCAAAAAATGGGTGGAGGTGGTCGTTCAAGAAAGCAAAAAGAACAACAACCTACAACTCCAAGATCCTCAAGTATACCAAAGTTACCTAAATTAACGAAGCAACAACAACAACAACCGCAGCAACAACAATTTCAACAACTAAATAAACTATGGGCAAGAACTACTGTCGGTGGTTTAAGAAAACGACAAGAATTAGGATTGCCTGATAGATTTATTCCTGCTTGGTCGCCTCTTCCCGTTGCTGGGCAAGGAACAAGTAAATATGGTGGAGTGACTGGACTTTTAGATTCAGACTTTTATAGGCAACAAAGAAAACCTCCCACTCGTTTTTCTCCTGTTTTAAAAGGAGTTAGTCATTATCAAACGGGAGGCGCTCAAGAGGGAAGAAGACCAATTAAGGTTTTTCCTCAAGTTCCACCATCTAGAGCTGGTGGTGGAAGCGGGTTATCATTTCCTGCATCCGCAGGTTTTCACACGTTTAGAGACGACTTGAAAAATATTTCATCTACTGACAAACCAAAAAAAGATAAAAAAACTCTTCCTCCACCTCCACCAAAAGCAAAAGGAAAAAAACAATTTTTCCCTGAAGGCAAAAAAAAGTAGAGACCTCTAAATAGAAACAACCAAGTTTTGGATATCCATATAAATCCAATCTATAATTTTATTAATTTGAAAAATAAATTCTCCAACGATTTGGTGAAATGTAAAACCATTTTGATACATTTCATTTATATTTTTTTTTATTTCCAAAACGTCAGCGTCTCGACCTGGTGAACCTAACTGTAAGCACATTTTGAAAACAAAATTCAATAGTTTTTCAAAGTCGTTAGAACTAAAAACCTTGAATTCCAACATTTGACGAAATAAAACGGGATCCAAATTTTCTTCCATTTCGACATGTAATTTGTTGGTAGGTAGTACAAGTTTTTGTAATCTCATTTTAATTTCACTGTACAATTCAGTAATCCAGTTATAATCTGGTTTATCACTATTTAAATTTTCAGCAATCAAGTTTTTAAAAGCTTTTTCATAATTTTTTATTAGCTGGGCTTCCATAAATTTACTTTAAAATATTAAACCTTTAATAAAAAATTTTAATTTTTTTATTTTGTTTTGAAAACGGTCTCGCTTGGAATCGAACCAAGATTGGAGGATTCAAAGTCCTCAGTGCTACCTTTGCACCACGAGACCCCTTTTCGAGTCATGACGAGACC
>Ga0214919_10001548_pt1 | contig 37390 bp, 35 predicted proteins | sample LL1503_MetaG_FD_177994 | JGI IMG/M metagenome (GOLD analysis project Ga0214919, IMG submission 177994) | Freshwater microbial communities from Lake Lanier, Atlanta, Georgia, United States - LL-1503 | ecosystem: Environmental > Aquatic > Freshwater > Lake | place: USA: Georgia | collected...
CACGAATCATCGAACCGTCAATTTTGGCATAATAAATCGCTGTGAGGTCGTAGATGCGACCATGTCGAATGCCGTGATCGGTGAACCACATTCCACCATTGGCATCAAAGACGATGTCGTTTGGTCCACGAAGTTGTTGGCCATCGCAGTGGGTGTACAAATCTTTAACCTCGCCAGTGTTTAAATCGACTCGCTGAATTCGTCCTCCTATATATAGGGATGGATCAAACGGTCCTGGATATGTCACGCCGTTATAAGTCATTTCAGAAAATGATCCGCCGTTGTTGCATAAATAAAGTGCACCGTCTGGGCCGAGCGCCAAACCGTTTGGCCCTCCCGCAATTTCGGCAACAGTTTGCTTTGTACCATCAGGCATTATTCGAGTGATGCAACGACCCATCATTTCGACAAGCACGACACTGCCATCAGGCAACGCAACCGGCCCTTCAGGAAACCTCAAATCTTTCGCAACTTCAACAAATTCCGTCATCTGTTTTGATCCAGTCTGTTGATCAAATAATAACTAGTTGAGAGTTGGTAAGCGGCGGGGACTGCGGTTATTCGGTCTCTAGTGTTAGGACTCGATGTTTGAGCCCAATTAGAGCACTTCGTTTGACGCTGCATTTTCCGGTGTGCAGTGCATTTGCCGTTTGACAAACACCAGTTTTGGCGATCATTGCTAAGAGCAATGCTGCATCAACTCTTGAAATGTCGTAGTCATCTTCAATCCATGAAAGTAGTTCAGCAAAAGCTTTACCGATCGCTCGGTCAAGAGTTGTGTCTGAAACGACGGTTGTAAGAGTTTCTTTCGATTCAACTCTTGAGCAATTCATTGTCTTCGGCTTCGGTCGTAGTTCAACACTGACGGTAATTTTCGTGCCAACTTCTGGTGCCTGAACTATTTCACCGTCGCCCATAATCGCCTTCGCATCTCCAAAATAAATCATTGCGCCGGGCACCGCGATTGGCAAGATAATTGTTGATCCCGAACTCATTTCGGTACAGTCCATATTTCCGCCGTATGGTCCTTGCATTTTACTTAGAACAGTTTCGCGGTCAGGTGCAGTAGCAATACATCCGATTAGAGGTCGTACTGGTATTTTTATGTCTTCACTAAAGTGTAAAAATCCATTTTCAATTTGAAAAGACTTGCAACCATACCATTGACTCCACCAGTCACTAGGAGATGGATCATCGCATGGGCTCAGGGCTACGCTTCCTGGTGTAGTGATTTCAATTTCATGCAATGTGATTGCGACGACATCCCCAACCTTTGCATCCCGCACTGCAATCGGTCCCGTAACGCCATCTAAGTTTTGAAGCACCCATGCCAATGTTTCGGCGCTGAAGTTCTCAGAGTCACGAAATTTCCCGGTAAAGCAGTCTTCTGTCTCAACGATAAATAGTTCACCCGAGTCAACTTCGCCTATTGCGTTGTGAAGAGGACTGTACGTAAATTTAAGATCATTGCTATTAAAGTTCTGCACTATTAGCCCCCGATATCAGTTATAAAATAAAACAGAATTAGATTTCAGATATTGCTTGGGCGGCTTTTTCAGCCGCAAAATCTATATCGGCTTGAGTGTGGGCCGCAGAGAGAAAGCACATGCCGCGACTTGTGGTTCTTACTCCTAATCTTTGCCAGACGGAAATAAACTTTTTAAGAGTTTCACCGTCGGAATTTTCTCGATACTCAGCTGAGTTCGTGGGCTTGATTTTTGTTCCAAATCTCAACTGAAAGAGGTGTCCGGTGCCATCGGCATTGAGTTGTTTGCCGTCTTTTGTCTTCAACTTTGAAAGCTGTCCCATTAAGTTGAGACCAGTTGATTGAATCTCTTCAAATGGGTCGGTGCGTTTAAGTTCTGTCAGTGTCGCAAGTGCAGCAACCGTAGACGAGACTCCTGCGTTATATGTTCCAGAGTGATTTATTTTCCCTGTGCCAACCTCGCGCAGGAGATTAATCGATGAGCCTAAAATCGCTACCGGAAAACCCGCCCCGATTGCTTTGGCATAAACCGAGATGTCGCCGTGTACTTTATGTCGACCCTGGGCACCTTCGATACCAAGCCGGAAGCCAGTAATAACTTCATCAATGATCAGAATGATTCCGTGTGATTTGCAAAGATTTTTTACAGACTCCAAATAACCAGCAGATGGTTCAATACACCCCGTGTTACACATCATTGGCTCCATGATCATGGCGGCAATATCACTTTCGTGGTTAACCAAATTTCTCAACGAATCTATGTCGTTCCACTGGGCCAGAAGAATGTCATTTACCGCTGCCTTCGACTGTCCTGCCGTTAAATAATTCTCGTCTGCTGAATCAACAGAAGATGAATTAACGAATAATGGGTCAAGCCATCCGTGATAGTGACCGGCGAATCTAATGATTTTTTGCTTCCCAGTGTGAGCTCGAGCGATACGGACTGCAAGCAGATTCATCTCAGTTCCAGAGAGTCCAATTCGAATCTGTTCAATCCACGGAAGGAGCGATACAAACAACTCGGCAAGTTCTACTTCGTAGAGATTCTGCCCTGCAAACAATTGTCCTTCGTCCAAAGATTTACGAACTGCACTGATAACTGCTTTGGGAGCATGTCCAAGTATGTGTGGACCCATCCCCAGCGCAAAATCGAGATACCGATTATTGTCTACATCCCAAATGTGCGATCCTTCGCCACGGGTAATAGTCAGGGGGCAAGGCTCCGAGATCAATCTCACATTGCTGTTTACGCCGCCCGGAATAGTGAGTTTTGACCGCTCCGAATGGAGTTGTGATCGTTGGTAGCTACGTTCAATTGCCATTAGGTACCCCAAATCAAGGCTGATTTTAAAGTTGACAGAATGCTAATTAAGATATATTATAGAAAATAGGAATATATTATAAATTATATTTGATTCAAATCTAGCACTTGGGGGTATTAGGTCATGAAAACTAGTCGGAATCTTTTTGGACTTTTGATTGTTGTAGCACTGCTGGCCTCTTGTGGTGGATCGGCATCTAGTAGCGAGGCTTCCGAAAATGGCGAAATTGTGCGTGGAGGAACTCTGACTATCGCAAGAAGTTTTGACACCGTCTCGCTTGACCCGATGGGTTCGACAGATAACGGCTCAATATTTGCTCGAGTTCAAATTTTTGACACCCTAGTTCGTGCTGACCCTGACACAAGTCCAAATGTCGGCGCTGGGCTTGCCGAAAAATGGTCTGTAAGTTCCGATGGTTTGATCTGGACATTTAATTTGCGTGAAGCCAAATTTTCAAACGGAGAACCCTTGACCGCTGAAGATGTCAAGTTCTCATTAGATCGATTCATGGATCCTGATATCAATGCGAATCTTGGAATACTTGCGGCAGGAATGGAAAGTGTTGAAATCATTGATCCGAAAACGATTGAAATTAAATTAAGTCACCCAATTGGTGCGTTCCTAGAGAATCTTTCTGTGTTTCCTGCGTCGATCGTGAGTAAAAAGTTTGTTGAACTTGAAGGCGCCGATCACTGGAATAAACCTCTTGGAACTGGTCCATTTATGGTTAAAGAATGGGTCTCTGGTTCTCACTTAATCCTCGAGAAAAATCCTAATTATTGGGAATCTGGTAAGCCATATCTTGATGAAGTCAGATTTGATTTTGTAGCCGACGACAACGCTCGACTCTTAAGAATTAAAGGTGGTCAAGCCGACATTGTAGAAGGAGTGCCATGGAATCAAATAATTTCATTAAACGGATCAAGTGGATTCAAAATTCAAGAAGATTTAATAGGACGCATGGAGTTCGTGGCATTAAATCACGACGTTGGGTCGCTCAGTGAAGTGGGAGTACGCCAAGCACTGAACTATGCGGTAGATAAGGAAGCTATCAATCAGAGTGTTTATGGTGGAGCAGGCGAAGTCGCGAACAGCATGATTGCTAAAGCCAAATACCATGATGATAGTGTTCCAAGTTATGCGTTTGATTTAGAAAAAGCTAAATCATTGATGGCTAAATCTTCGACACCTAACGGGTTTAAACTAAGTCTGATCTATCCTTCTGGTTCCGAACCACATAAGCAACTAGCAACTATTTTACAAGACCAGTGGTCAAAAATAGGAGTGACGTTAACTATTGAAGAAGTAGATCAAGGATCCCTTTGGAGCGATCGCTTCACAACAAGAAAATTTGAGGCGGCTATTCCGCTAACTAGTTTCACGGCCGATGTCAGTGTGCCAGATGAACTAGCAACAATTTTCTTTGATGATGATCCGAAAAACGCTCAAGCGGGTATTTATACAGGATGGAAAATACCTAAGGATCTAATTGAAAACACAAAAAAAGCTGCTTTCACCTCTGACGAAAAAGTAAGACAAGAAATTTGGCCAAAAGTTCAAGCACAAGCAATGGCTGAAGCTCCGTGGGTCATGTTGTATTTCTTACCAAGTGTTCATGCAGTTAGTAATAAAGTTCATGGTTTTAAGGTTCTAAAAGAAGCATGGTGGGACCTTGAGGATGTTTGGGTAAAGAGCTAACGAGGCAAGAAACTTTGAGCAACTTGTGGAGCATCGACTTATAAAAGAGTTGATGTACTCCGCAAGTTGACGAACCCAAGCGAGGAAGAGCCTTGAAATATCTAGGTGCCCGACTATTTCAAAGTGCTTGGGCGTTAATCGCAGTCGTGTTTTTCGCGTTTGTTTTGTTAAGACTCATACCTGGAGATCCAGTGGTTTTGCTATTGGGTGTGCATGCAACACCTGAGGCAATCGCCAAAGTTAACTCAGACTTTGGCTTAAATAATTCGATAATGCAACAGTTTCTCCAATTTATATTGCATGTATTGCATGGGGATTTAGGCGACTCAATTCTGAAACATACTCCCGTACTCTCAACAATTCTTAATCGCTTGTGGGTGAGCGTATTTTTGGTCTCAATTTCTGTAGTTATCTCTTTAGTCATCTCGCTCTGTTTAGGTGGAATATCAGCATATTATAAAAATAAACTTCCAGATCAGATTTTACGATTTGTTACTACGATCGCATTTGCGGTGCCATCTTTTTGGCTGGGACTGATGTTTATTTTATTTTTTAGTTTAAAACTTGGAATGTTTCCAGTCGGTGGCTATGGCGGTAGTTTCATCGAGATTTTTCATCAATTGATGCTTCCGTCTTTAACTATTTCATTTTATCTTTCGCCTCAATTGATTCGAACTCTGCGATCTTCACTAATTGAGGCTTTGGAGTCAAGTTATATCGAAGCAGCCCGAGCACGAGGGTACTCTCAAACAAGCATTGTCACTAGGTCGGCTTTGAAGAATGCACTAATTCCACTGATTAGCGTTTTGTCAATAAACATTGGTTTCTTGTTTAGTGGAACGGTTGTAGTTGAATCCGTTTTTCAATTACCGGGACTAGGAGCTCTTTTGGTTAACTCTGTATTGAGTCGGGATTATCCTGTAATTCAAGGTTTAGTAATTGTGTTTGGCGTTCTCATCATTTTTACAAATCTTTTGGCTGATGTGGCTTACACGATCTTTGATCCCCGAATTAGAAATAATCGGACGAAATGAGCTTTTTTAAACAAAGGACACTTAGCACCGGTGTCTTGATTGTTGGATTTCTTTTTACTTGTTCGATAATGCTGCCAGTTGTGGGACTAAATAAGCCGAACGCAATTGATCTTCCATCGCGTCTTTTGAGTCCGTCAAGTTCACATTTTTTTGGAACCGATGGCTTCGGAAGAGACATTTTCGCGAGGTGTCTATACGCAGTGCGGCTCGATCTCTTTGTTTGTGCAGTGATTACTTTTGTTCCGATGATATTCGGCGTGGTAGCCGGATCTATCAGTGGCTATTTCGGGGGCTGGTTTGACACAATTATGAGCAGATTTATAGAAATGTTGCTTGCGTTTCCTTTCTTAATTTTAGTGATTGCAGTTGTGGCAATCTCGGGACCAGGACTCACTGGCGTGTTTGTCGCGGTACTTGCTATTGGCTGGACGTTGTATGGCAGAATTTCTCGAGCGGAGATGCTCGTAATTCGAGATCAAGAGTTCGTGCTTGCTGCGAAGACTTTGGGCTTTTCTACCACTCGGATCATATTTCGTCATGCAATTCCAAGTCTGCTGAGGTCGAATGTCGTATTTTCAATGTCAGATTTTGTTTCGAATTTGTTACTCCTAGCTGGGTTGTCATATCTCGGGCTAGGAGTCCAAGCACCTACTGCTGAACTTGGGTCGATGATTGCAGAAGGCCAACAGTATCTGTCTCAAGCTTGGTGGATCGCAGTTGTCCCTGGTGTCATTGTTGTTCTGCTGGGTTCGGGGTTGAGCATGATTGGCGATGGATTAGCAGATCGGATGACGGTCTGATGGTCAGTTCAAATGATCGACGCACTGAAGAATTACTTAGAATCGAAGACCTTGTAGTTTCGTTTCCCAAAGAGAATATGGAAATTGCAGTTCTAAATTCAATAAATTTGAGTGTCGGACAAGGTGAAATAGTTGGGATAGTCGGAGAATCTGGATCAGGTAAAAGTATTGCGTGTCGTTCAATTATTGGTTTAATCCCGAAACCCGGACGTGTCTCATCAGGCAAAATTATGTTTAAGGGTAAAAACATATTAGGAATCAATAAAGCCGAAGAGAGAATTTTAAGGTCAACACAGATCGGAATGATATTTCAAGATCCAACAAGCAGCCTTAACCCTGTTTTTACAATCGGAGATGAGTTAGTTAAAACTTTAGTTAATAGTGGAACATCATCTAAGAACCATGCGGTTCAGAAGAGTATTGAGCTGCTTGAACGTGTTGGATTGCAAAATCCTTCGGAGCGTATTTTTATGTATCCACATGAGCTCAGTGGTGGGCAGCGACAGCGAGTAATGATTGCCTTGGCATTAGCGTGTAAGCCTTCGCTTTTAATTGCTGACGAACCAACGACTTCACTTGATGTCACAATTCAGTTGCAAATTCTTGACCTTCTTCTCAATCTCAGAAAAGAAACTGGAATGTCTATATTATTTGTCTCGCATGACATGGGAGTGATATCACGAATGTGCGACAAAGTAGCGGTCATGTACGGCGGCTACATTGTTGAATTTGCCACAACAGATTCTATTCTTCGATTTCCACAGCACCCGTACACAAAGGCGCTGATCAGTGCGGTTCCGAAGTTAACGCTCGATACTCAACGAGTTCGTTTGTCTACAATTTTGGGCGAGCCGCCAAAATCTTCGAACTTGCCGAGCGGTTGCCCATTTGGGCCGCGATGCACAAGTAGGCAGACAAGTTGTAGCGACTTAAGTATGAAACTCGAGTTGGTTAGTGGCGTGCATTTTTCGGCGTGCCCGGTTGAAAGATCACTATGAAAAGGTTTAACAGTCTAGATTTTGACCCTAATCACACTGCAGAGTTTGTTTTAGAAGTTACCGACCTAAAAAAGTGGTTTTCGGTACGACGGTCAATATTCAAAAAATTAATGCGTACCCCACCAAGATTTACTAAAGCAGTCGACGGAGTTAGCTTCAAGTTGGAGCGTGGGGAAATTTTAGGTTTGATTGGCGAATCCGGCAGCGGAAAAAGTACGTTAGCACGAACAGCTATTGCATTAGAAAAAAGTGATGAAGGAAAAATTCTATATTTTGGTCAAGATTTAGATGATCTCGGACCTATTGGATTGCGTGAGCTTCGCAGATCCTTACAGATGATATTTCAAGACCCATTTACTTCTTTGAATCCAAAAATGACTGTTAAACAAGCGCTTGTTGAAGTTGGTAAAGTCCACAAAGAATTAGGTAAAAACGACGAAGGCACAGCATTCCTGAGTGAGCTTTTCCGTCTCACAGGTTTATCTTCTGATCTTTCATTACGCAAGCCACGCGAGTTAAGTGGCGGACAACGGCAACGCGTTGCGATCGCACGAGCTTTAGCCGTGAGACCAAAAGTGATTATTGCGGATGAAATAGTTAGTGCACTGGACGTCTCAATTCAAGCTCAAATTTTGAATTTGTTAATCGATTTACGCAACGAATTGAATTTATCAATGTTATTTATATCGCACGACTTGGCAGTGGTGTCCCAAGTTGCTGATCGAGTAGCCATCATGTATATGGGTCGAGTGGTTGAAGAAGGCAAAACGCATGATGTTTTCTCAAGTCCGCAGCACCCATACACACGCGCATTGCTTAATGCCCACTTGGAGCCATCTGTAATCCATCGAGAAAAGAATTCAACTGAAATGACCGATACGCCTTTAAACCTTCCAGTTTCAGGGGGATGCAATTTTAAGAATCGTTGCATCTACGCAAAGCACGAATGTGGCCTGGTGGATCCTATTTTGCGCCAAATCAGTCCAAATGAGCCTGCGCATCAAGTTGCGTGCCAAGTTATGCCATTTCTGAATTCCAGTAAAAATTAGCTAACTGGCATTGGGGTTGTGAATAATACCTATATATCGGTGAATTTCTATTATCAAATAATATAAATTTGACAATAGATTATAATATCACTAATGTAGGCACTTAGCGGAGTCAATAATGGCTCCCGGGGAAGGGGAAATAGTAATGAAGAGTAAAAATTCAAGTCGGTTACTTCTTGCTTTTTTGGGTGCAACAGCGTTAGTTGTTGCAGCCTGCGGAAGCAGTGGAGAAAGTTCGACTGCTGATACAGCAGCAGTTACAGAAGATACTGCAGCAGCTGTCGATGCTAAGCCTTTTGATGGGGTCACTCTCACATTCGGTAAAGCACCACACGGTGAAGATGAAAAAGCAAACTGGGAAAAGTGGTTGCCAGCCTTTACAGAAAAGACTGGTATCAAAGTTGAGTTGACACAAGTTCCTTGGGATCAACTTGAAGCTCTGTACACCGCGAATTTTGCTTCTGACACACCATATGACGTGACATATCAGACAAGTACGCACCTCACACTTTTTGGTGACCGTGGCGCATTTGAGGATTTGACACCTCGAATTAACGGTGCAGACTTCGCAAGTGATCTCAAAAACTTTCCAGCGGGAGTACTTGGTGCAAGTACCTACAATGGCAAGCTATACGGGTTGCCATTTGTGGTCGGAACAATTGCAATGTATGCGAATCTTGACATGATGAAGAGCGCAGGTGTAGCGACTGTGCCAACTACTGAAGAAGAACTAGTTGCCGCTTCGAAGGCAATTATGGCTGACCAAAAGTCAAAAGGCAACAAAGATGTTCTCGGTTTCTACACACCTAGAACTGTTGCCGACTATGGCTGGTACTTCACATTGGCAAGCGTGCACAACCGTGGGGGAGATTTCCTTTCGGCCGATGGCAAGACTGCAATGATGGATTCGAAAGAGGTCAAGGACTCGGCACAAGTTGCTGTAGACATGATCTGTAAGGACAAAGTGCAACCAGCAAACGGTCTTTACAATCGTGAAGCAGCGATTGAACTCTTCAAGGCGGGCAAACTTGCTTTCATCCTTGATGAGCCAAGTCGTGTCAAAACATTTAAGGAAGCAAAACTTCCTTTTGCTTGGGACATTGGAATGCCAGTTGGCTACAACGGTAAGGCGACTCAGTTCGCAACTACTGGCCATTGGGCAATATCCGCAAAGAGCAAGAATGCAGATGCAGCGTGGGAGTTTGTGAAGTGGCTCAGTTCTGCTGAGTTCAACTCAACATACAACCAACGTTACGCATTCGTTCCAGCTCGTCTTGACGCTGATGCCAGTGGTGGCGATGAGATGCTGGCTCGCAACGCAAGTTGGGTGTCAGTATGGGATGGCTTGAAGACTTCACCGAAGGTTTCTCAGTTACTTGATGAGTACGCAAAAGCACTTGAAGCAGCTACAAGTTGCAAAACTTCAGTTGACGATGCATTCGCAGCAGCTCAAAAAGGCGCAACAGAGGCTTTGGCCAAGGGTTAATTAAAAAAATTAGTTAGTAAACGTATAAAAAAGTGGGGTGGTCGGCACATTGTCGGCCACCCCACTTTAATTAAACAAGATGGGAGCGATGTGAGTCAGACTGATCAGAATAAAGTATTGATTGATTGGCAAGAACTTTCACTATCTGATGAAGAATTCCGTCGAGCACGATCTCGCTATAAATTACGTGGACTCATCCCGGTTATGGGGTTCCTCGGACCATTTTTATTGCTTTGGACAGTTTTCCTTGCAATTCCAATGCTCTGGTCTATTTGGCTTAGTTTTAATACTGGTGGATTAATTGACGAAGCCAAATTTGTTGGTTTTGATAATTGGTCTCGCATGCTTTCAAATGATGAGCTTGTTCGCTCACTTAAAAATACGGCAATTTATGTTGTGATTGCAATTTTGACCGTATTTAGCTTGGCATTAACAATTGCTGGCTTACTAAATAGTAATAAACGCGGTCAGAATTTTTTTAAAGTAGCTCTGTATTTTCCACTTCTTGTTCCACCAATTATGGCCGGAATGATTTTCTTCTTTCTCACGCACTACGACATGGGAATAATAAATCTTGTTCTGCAAGCGACCAACCACGAAAAATTAAATTTTTTGGGTGATAATCCAAATGCATTGCTGACAATAGTTTCACTTGAAGTCTGGCGTGGACTTGGGTTTTGGGTGCTGTTTTTTCTAGCTGGGCTACAAAGTATTCCAAGTGACCTTATCGACGCTGCAAAAATTGACGGCGCTGGTTCAGTACGACGTTTTCGTAAAATTTCGTTGCCAACACTTAGACCATTGTTATTATTCGCGGTAATTATCGCATTGATTTTTAATTTTCAATTATTTGATTCTGTCCAAGTTCTAACCAAAGGTGGTCCGGTTCTCGGTACTACTTCAGTTGTCTGGTTTATTTATAAGCGACTCTTCGCGTTTCAAGACATAGGACTGGCTTACGCAACCAGTGTAGGACTATTGATTGTCGTAGTAGTTCTCACCGTAGCCGCCTACGGTTTCCTGGGCAAAAGATCTGAAAATTAGGACCGATTAACTTATGTCATCAAAACATCCAATTGGTATCGATCTAGAGGATCTTGCTAGACAAGACGCTCTAACCCGACGTGCAAAGTCAGCACTTTCGTATTTCGTACTCGGATTATTCGTGCTTATTTCTGTCGGACCAATTTTGTATGTGATTTCTCCGGCATTTCGCGAGAGCAAGTCTCTCTTTTCGTATCCTCCGCAGTGGTTGCCCAACAGCTTCTACCTCGGTAATTTTAAATTTCTACTTACTGAAACTAACTACATTCGATGGGGCATAAATACTTTAATATTTGCAACCTCTGTAACTTTGATCTCATTGGTAATTGACACTCTGGCTGGTTACGCATTCGCTCGGATGAACTTTCCTGGAAAGAAACTGCTTTTTGGTTGCATACTTGCGACTTTGATGGTCCCAACTGCAGCACTGCTAGCGCCAACTTATTTGCTCGTTCGAAATTTGGATCGCTGGACTTTCGGTCTTATAGGTCTTGATACTTTTGGAGGACTAATAATTCCGATGACTGTTTCACCTCTGGGCGTATTTATGATGCGACAATTTATTGAGACTTTGCCGAAAGGTCTTTACGAAGCTGCCCGAATTGATGGGGCGAGTGAATGGCGTATTTTTACAAAAATTGTCTTGCCACTTATGAAGCCTGCAGTGGTTGTGCTTGGAATATTCGTGTTTATGCAACAGTGGGCTAATTTCTTATGGCCATTGGTGATAACGACTAAGGACGAAACACGAGTATTAACAGTTGGAATCGCGACACTACAAGGCCAATTTGTCACCAACTGGGGAGTAATTGCAGCGGCGACATTAATGACCATCGCTCCGATCATTATGGTGTTTTTATTTTTTCAAAGGTGGTTTGTCCAAGCATCGGTAGCAGGAGCTTTGAAACAATGAGTCAAATAAATTGGAGGAACAATGGCTGAAGTTATTATTCGGAAGTTAACGAAAACGTTTGGCGATAACACTGTCGTCAAATCAGTCTCATTAAAAGTTGAGGATGGCGAATTTTTGGTATTGCTGGGCCCATCTGGTTGTGGCAAAAGTACGATCTTGCGCTTAATCGCAGGTCTTGAAGACGTCACATCTGGTGAGATTTTAATTAATGGTGAAATTGTTAACTTCGTCAATCCGGTAGATCGAAATGCTGCGTTTGTTTTTCAAAATTACGCCCTTTATCCACATATGACAGTTCGGAAGAATATCGCATTTCCTCTTGAGACAGCAAAGTTGCCAAAAGAAGAAGTGTTAAAAACAGTGAATGAAGCGGGAAGAATTCTTGAATTAGATCAACTAATGGATCGTTTGCCAAGCCAGTTGTCTGGTGGACAAAGGCAAAGAGTTGCACTTGCTCGTGCAATCGTTAGAAAACCAGTTGTTTTTTTGATGGATGAACCGTTGTCAAATCTTGATGCGCAACTTCGTCAGCAAACGCGTATTGAACTCATGGAGTTGCATCAGCGTTTAGGGATTACAACTATCTATGTTACGCACGACCAAATTGAAGCGATGACGATGGGTAAGCGAATCGTGATCTTAAAAGATGGCGAATTGCAACAAATTGATACACCCACTCGGACATATGAGAAACCAGCCAATACTTTCGTAGCAAGATTCATGGGTGCGCCACCCATGAATCTTATTAAGGGCGAGATCTCGCTCGCATCTGGTCAATTGGAGTTTAAAGGTGATGGTTTTACATCATCATTGGATTATCTCAAAATGGGTCTGACTCCAGATTTGATATCAAGGCATAACAACGAGACAGTGTCTTTAGGAGTTAGACCAGAGCATATTGAGATTTCAAGTGATGTATCAGCGGGTGAGCTTTCAGGAGTTGTGAAATTTTTAGAGCCAACCGGAGCAGATCTATTTGTAAATATCGCAATTGGTGAAGAAACGGCTGTAGTTCGATGCCAACCTAAGGCAAAGGTTCAAATTGGCACAAAAGTATCGCTAAAGTTTGCTTCCGAAAACGTGCAACTATTTGGTGCGGATAGTTGGAATATTAATTCGAATCTCTAAAAGTAAGTTGAGACAACTGAAACTATTTGATAGTCATCAGCAACAACTGGAATTATCCTCCATTTATCAAATGCTGTGCATGGGTGTGATATACCGGCACCAACAAAATCTCCGACGTTCAATTCAATACTCGGATCAATACGGATAAAAGCATGTTGATCGTTTAATTCAAAGATATTTAAGCCAGTTGCGGTATTCAGTTGATTCGTACCTCGATGTTTTATCCATAGGGCTGTTGGCAGGTCGATGTCGTAGGCAACATCTCGTTTACCAAAGTTAAGCAAGGCAAGATTGGGTTCAGGTCGTGAAATTACAGCCCCCCAAATTTCAAGAGCTGGTTTAAGTGATTGTGTGTTGAGTCGTGAACCGAAAGGTGATGCCCGTTCATAAAGACCATGGTCATGCGTTATGTAACAGCCGCTTCGTAAAACTATTCGTATTGGGCGTTTGCCAATCCACTTTGAAGTGAAACTATTTGCGACACGGTCTGGGAACGCGCTTCCACCTGCACTGATTATTATCTCTGATACATGGTCAAAGTCGCCTTGAGATTCAAGTCGCTGTGCGGTCTGAAAAACTTGTTCAAGAAAACCGTCAACTATTTTTAAACCATCTGAGTCATAGTGGACAACTCCCTCGAATGCTTCGACTCCGGCAAGGGCTAAATTTTCTGACTTTCCAATTTCGGCCACAGTCGCTGCAACTTGCTCAAGACTTCTACAACCTGTCCGACCCTGGACCATTCCAAGTTCAAGTAAAACTTTGAGTCTTGGGCGTCCGCTGGATTCGCCAAGAGATGTATCTAAAATCTTCACTCCGTCAACTGAGTCAACGAGACATAAAATTTCGAAATCTGGGTCTGATAATTGCTGAGATATCCATTTAATTGAATTTGGCTCCACGACTTCGCTTGCAATCAATACTCTTGGTGCGCCAAATGCTCGAAAAATTTTGGCCTGGCTGACGGTTGCGGCTGTAATTGCCCAAGAGCCAGCTGCAAATTGTCTTGCAACTATTTCGGGGGACATGGTTGTTTTGCCATGAGGCGCAATAGAAAAACCGTTGTCTTTGCAGTAACCATGCACAACATCTAGGTTGTGGCTAATTGCCGATTCTTTGATCACGAGCATCGGTAGAAATGCATCGCCATCTAAAATATTCCACTGTTGCTCAATTATGAGATCAAAATCTATTTCTTCAGTAGTCGGAAAACCTTTATGTCGCCAGTCAATAAAAGACTTTTTCTCGCCAAAAGTCATTTAACGTCGTCCGACCACAGGACAGCATCAACTTCAATTCCGATTCCACCTACATCACAAGCAATTGTCGTGCGAGTCGGGTATGGCGTCGGAACCACCTCACGGTAAATGCGATCCATGGTGTCAAAATCGTCCATTGATTCGAGATACACATTGATTTTAATTGCATCAATTAATGAGAATCCTGCTGCGGTTGCTACTTGACTCAAATTCTCGAAAACCTGTCTGACTTTCATTTCAAAGTCAGAATCAACAAGTATCCCATCCGGCGTACTTGGTCCTTGCCCAGACAAATATAAAAACTGACCCGCACGAATTGCTTGGTTATAGCCACCGGTTGGCGCGGGTGCATTTTTTGTCAGTATTGGTTGCTTTGGCACTTTGTTCTCCGGCTGTTGTGGTGAGTGTGAATTATTTGAGTTTCTATTGTGTTGAAGTTTCGCGGCGATCTCGAAGTGCTGCACAGCCTGCGCGAACGACCCGAAGTTCTTCTGAAAGACTCATTTCGCAATCAGATTTTCGCTCATTTTCTGGAAACTTCCTGGTGCGAATATACACCTGCGCAATTTCTGGGCTACAGAAAGGTACTTCTTTATTTTCAATATTCTCTAACCAAATCGATCTAGGAATGTTCTTTCCACAGTAGTCACAATTAAAAATGTCAAATGAGAGATACATCGGTGAGCGCTCGATCCACTTGCCATTGGATGTTTCATCGTGCTGTTTCATCTTGGTGCAACTTTCCATATTCCTTGTTCATCACATTGAGCGGCTAATCCGTAATCATTTTTGGCCGACTCTTGGGTGATAAAGCCCTCCTGAAGATCAGCTCGCACACGCTCGGACGAACGATTCATTGGATCACCCCAGCCACCGCCGCCGGGTGCGATAATTTTGACCTGGTCGCCACGCTTCAAATTAATGTTTGCGAATTTAGATGGCGACGTGGTGCCAAATAGTTCGCTAAATGTTTTCCAGTCTTTGGTTCCGGCTTTTCGAACGTAGATTCCGCTATTTTTTCCTGGCTTCCCACCATGTATTCCAAATGGGTCAACCATCATTCGGTTAAAAATTGCGCTCACTGTTATTGAGTCCGCTTCCATGGTCATAATACGTTCGATCCCGAGTCCGCCCCGATTTTCGCCAGGACCGCCTGAGTCTTCAAGCAAACGGTATGACTCGACCCGAATCGGATATCGAGTTTCAAAAACTTCAACAGGGGTGTTGCGGCAGTTTCCATTAATAACAATGATTTGGCTATTGCCGTCTCTATATGGTCGACCACCCCAGCCGATTCCTTCAAAATGAAAGTGCGAATAAAGGTCACCAGAATCTGGCTGAGCTCCACCGAATAGAAAGCAACAAGAAGTTCCACCTTGCGATGCTGGAACTCGATCAGGAAGAGCATCGGCCAGCGCACCAAAAATGATGTCTGTTATTCTCGGGCTTAATTCAGTATTGCCACCAACTAGCGGGGCAGGAAACTCGCAATTCACAATTGTTCCTGGTGGCGCAATTGTATGTATTGGTCGATAGCACCCTTCGTTTCGCGGAATAGTCGGATCGGTCAAGTGCATCAGAGCGTTATACACGGCTGATGCGGTTACAGCGAAAGTTCCATTCATCGGACCAGCTGCCTGAAGTGAAGATCCTGTGAAATCACATGTAATTTGGTCGTCATCCACTACCACTTTGCAACGTACGGTGTAGGGAATATTTAGAACACCATCATCTTCAATGATGTCTTCAAAGCTATATTCGCCATCTGGAATCTTTCTGATTTCTTCGCGCATACGGCGCTCGGCAATTTTGATTAGGTCGTTGGTTGCATTTTGGTATGTCTCTAGACCATATTTCTCGATAAGACTAGTAATTCGTCGTTCGGCGACATTGAGCGATCCAACCATTGCCATCAAATCTCCATAGGTTGTTTTTGGCGTTCTATGGTTGGCAAAAATAATCTTCCAGATATCTTCTTGTGGTTTTCCTTCGCGTTGTAGCCAAAGGGGAGGCAAGCGAAGACCTTCCTGAAAAATATCCGTCGCATCACCTGAAAGTCCTCCAGGTGCTTTCGCGCCAGGTTCTGCAAGGTGGGCACAATTGGCAACGAAAGCAACGATTTCGCCTTGGTGGAATACTGCTTTAAGTAAAGTGTGCTCCGGAATGTGTCCGCTACCGCGGTACGGGTCGTTCATTATTATCACGTCGCCTGGCTTGTAAACATCAGGACCTAACTCGTCAATCATCCATTCGACTGTGAACTTAATGGTTCCAATTTGAGATGGGCAGAATTCGGCTTGTGAAATCATCCGACCGTACTTATCAAATAAAACACAAGAGAAGTCAAGCGACTCATTGAACATTGGAGAATACGCGGTGCGCATCATCGCGATACCCATCTCGCGACATGTTGTCGCCAAGTAATTATCAATCACAGTGAGTGTCACCTGATCTACTTTGAGATCATTTGAGTGCGAAACTTTCGTTGTCATTTAGGTACCTCTAAAGTCAGAATGTCATATTCATTACGGGTTACTTTTGCGCCTGGCTCAACAAGGGTTGTGGATCCATCTTCTTCAATAATCATGGGTCCATCAAGAGTCACATTTATCGGCATTGATTGTCGCCGAATAACTACACATGGCACTGTGCCAATTGCTGCAAAGTGAACACTTCGAGTTTCGGTAACCTGCTTTCCGGTTTCAGAAATAGTTGCAAGCTTTGGGTGTTGGATCAGTCCAATGGCGGCGACTTTAAAACTAATCATTTCGATTACGGCTTCGTTCATGCTGTACTCATACATTGCGATATGTTTACGATTAAAAGATTCGTAAGCTCTGTTTAGCTGCTCATTGGCTGACTCGCTGTTGGTACTTCGCAAAGAAGGTACAACAACTTCCATTTCATAATTTTGTCCGAGATATCTCATGTTTATTGAATACTCATATGTTGGTTCACCGGAAAAACCTTGTTGCTGAAGTTCGGATGACGCTGCTTCGGCAATTAGATCAAATCTCGCCACGACTTCGCTCGGAGTAACTCTGTCTGATCTGAACGATTGTGTCCAAACTTTATCTACACGCAAATCGCCCATGAGTAGACCTAGTGCACAAAATCCACCAGGAAATGGGGGTATGACAACTGTAGGAATTCCTAACTTACGGGCAATGGCACAACCATGAAGAGGGCCAGCACCGCCAAATGCGAGGAGAGCAAAATTGCGCGGGTCATGACCTCGCTCAATACTGACCATTCGAATTGCATTCGCCATGTTCTCGTTTGCGATTTCAACTATGGCTAAAGACAATTCAAGGCTACTCATTCCAAGAATTTTCGACATTTTTTGAATCTCAACATCAATTAAAGATGTGTCAAGTTTTAATTTTCCTGCAAGAAAATAGTCGGGGTTTAAGCGCCCAAGAATCAAATTTGCATCAGTCAACGTGATGTTCTTGCCACCCTGTCCATAGCAAATTGGACCTGGCACCGCACCAGCACTCTTTGGACCGACTTGAAGAAAACCACCAGAGTTTACGGACGCAATTGATCCACCCCCAGCACCAACTGTCTTGATGTCAATTAACGGAATCGCTGCAGGAATTCCCCATTCAATTTCGTATTCGGTTGTGTAGCTGATCTGGCTTTCTAGAATCATTCCAACATCAGCACTAGTACCGCCAACATCAATAGTTACTAAGTTCTCAAGACCAAGCAATGACGAGATCCGTTGACTAGCGACCGCTCCACCTGCTGGGCCAGACATTGCAAGGTGGATAGGTTGCAGCGCTGCCGCGTCTGCATTCATCAGACCACCATTGGACTTCATCATTGACCATGGATGCGCAAAACCTGTTTCGGAAAGTCCATTTTTTAGACTACTTACATAGTCACGAATCAGCGGTTTGATGAACGCATCGGCGATCGTCGTACTAGATCTCTCGTATTCTCTCCATATGGGCGCAATCTCATGTGAAACCGAAATCGGGATATCTGGAAATTTTTCTCTAAGTTTGTTAGCTAAAAGTTTCTCGTGGGTGATGTTTAAATATGAGAAGAGTAGACAGATTGCCAGTGATTCATAGTTGCTTATTTCGACGTGTTTGACGATGCGGTCGATCTCTGAGTCTTTAAGAACTGTAACTATTTCACCTTTGGCGTTAACTCGTTCTGCCACACCGATGCAGTTTCTTCTACTTTGCAGTAACGGCACCGGTTTATCCCAAGTTAAGTCGTATAGAAATTGACGATTAACGCGTTGGATGTAGGCGGTATCTTCGTATCCAGCGGTGCATATGAAGCCAACTTTTGCGCCATTTCTTTGAATTAAAGCATTTGTGGCCACTGTGGTTCCATGAACTAGGCCATCAACGCTGTCCAAAGGAACTTCAGATTGCCCAAGAGCACCAACAAAGGCTTGAAGTGGTTTGCCAGGGGTGCTCGGCACTTTAAGCGATGTTATTTCGCCTGTATTCATGTCAAATCTGATTAGATCGGTGAAAGTGCCACCCGTGTCGATTCCGATGCGGTATTTACTCATGGTGAAATTATATATAATATAACCTTCAGTGACAAATCTAAAGAAATATCATGTCGGCAATTATGCGCCTAGCTGTATATATATGTATAAATACAGAAAACAAGTCTCTTAACGAACCGTGTCTCAAGTATCGGAAAATCGACTTGCCGGTCGTGTTGCCCTAGTTACTGGCGGAGCACGCGGAATAGGTCAGGCCGTTGTTAGACGGTTGGCTAATGAAGGTGCGACAGTGGTTTTCACACAGCGCACTAAAGAAGAAGGTCAAGGGTTTGAATCTGAACTCGAGTCAAATGGGTTTCAAGTAAAATTTATTTCTGCTGATATCAGATCAGATAGTGAAGTCAAAGAGATTTTTGATTTTATACGAGGCGAATACCAGCGACTCGACATCGTTTGCAACAACGCAGCAGTTGGGCTTTTGAAATCTGTAGTAAATACAACCGATCAGCAATTCGTCGATTTAATGGCGACAAATGTGCAAAGTATTTTTTTGACTTCTCGATACGCCATTCCGATGATGGTCGAAGGTTCAGGCGGAAGCATCATCAATATTGGTTCAATCGCTGCGAGTGTTGGACTACTTGACGATGCTGCGTATTGTGCATCAAAAGGGGCAGTTCATGCGCTGACACGTCAAATGGCATTGGATTATGCCAAAGACGGTGTTCGTGTTAATTGTGTAGCCCCTGGCTTTATTGAAACAGATCAGATGCGTGCATATATCGCCAGCCATCATGAAAATTCAGTGAACGTCAAGCGACAGATCATTGACTTGCACCCATTAGGACGAGTGGGTCAACCTGCAGAAGTTGCGGCAGTCGTTGCTTTTCTGGCATCCGATGATGCTTCATTTATTACAGGGGAGTCGATAGCAGTCGATGGTGGGTTACTTGCCAGGTAAAAATATTTCAACGTGAACACCACGTGTATCCATCTCGAACTCGATATCGGTAACGGGTGGTCTTGCCGGAAAAAATTGTAAACCAAATCGACTAGCAGTGTGAATATATGGCAAGAGTGACTCATTAAGTATTGACTGAACATCGTGCACCGTATAGATAGACGTAGTTGTCACGTCAGTCCATCCCACACCTAGTTTGATTAGTCGGTCAGTCATGACATCGCGCACACATCTAACTTTTTCAGATAAACCATCTTGGCTCGTATCCTGAAATCTGATGATATTTTTAGAATCAAGGGCTGATCCACTTAATTCACCGGCTCCTGCAACAACAAAAGACTTAAAAGAACTGTTTGCGGTTGGGCGCGTGTAAGAAAATGCGTGCATGGTGGTTTCTGTATCACTGCTAGAAGCAGGCACCACATTTGTTCTGGCTATCGGGTTTAACTCGTTGATTAACAAATCAAGATCACTCATTACGTTTATGTAATTCGAATTGAACTCGATAAATTCGGTCATAGATCTCACATGTGGTGAACGAAGTTCAATTGAAGCGAGAGCATGAATGCTCTGATTTTCTTTTATTAGATACTTTGAAATTTCATCAAAACCAGCATCCCACTTGATGCTTTGGGGCATGGTCACGCGGACAAGTTCAAAATTTTCGTCGGCAATTACCCCAGATGAATATGGCTCTATCCCTTGAAGAAAATTGTAATTTCCTAAAGAGTTGTGATGCAACATGTTAATTCAAAAAAACCACTGGTCATTGGATAGCAAATTTAAGAAGTTCAAATAACCTGTCAACTTCTTTTCTGGTTTCAATATCCAAGCGGTAACTTACTGGGCCGCGAATAATCTCATTTTTAAATATATTTTGCCGCACAAGCAAGTGCTTTTCGACAGCTAGAAATGCATCAAGACTGTTCTGCAACGAAATCATTGCCGTCAACGGGCCATTAATTGCATCTATTCGGGCAGTGTCATTTTTTTCTAATGCTTGCCAAAGAGCGACAAGCGCCCAACACATGTCTGCGCCAGGCATTGTTGCTTTTGCTCCTCGATGGTGGCTATCGACGAGTGCTATTCCTCCACTACCTTCAAAAATATGTGCTTGGCCATTCGTAAGATCGCGCAGTGCACTTAAGCGTGGCCCAATCGGTGTCGCCTCTGGTTTATACATCACTCGCTCACCAAATTTCTCGAGTAGTAATGCCTGCATTGTTAACGACATTGGCTTACCAACGTAACCACTTGCGTCCTGAACAATTACTGGTATTTTGATCGCACGAATGAGGTTTTCGTAGTATTTCAATAGTTCATCGTCATCGGCTGAAGTTGATGTGGGAGGAATCGCCATGACGGCATTCGCACCGACACTTTCAGCATGTTTTGCATATCGAACTGCGGTGTGTGAGCTCTCTGCCCCAACACTAATAATTACGATTCCTCGTTTTGACCCAAGCCGACAGGCGTTTGAGGTCAGACTATCCCTCTCTTCAGAAGACAGTCTGAGTACTTCGGAGACCATAGCCATGACTATTCCTTGAACTCCGTTGTCGTACAGCCAAGAAATTTCTTTATCTAAAGTTTCAAAATCAATTGACTCATCCTTGAGAAATGGCGTCTGAAAGACAGGAAATACACCAGTAAATGATTGTGAGTTACTTAAAAGCGACATAAAAAACCAAGGTTTCTGTGAGTGGATTGCTATAAAAATTACTAAAAGAATATAATATGATAAACACTACCAATTAAATTAGGGGGAATATGGCGGTTAAACGACCAGACTCAGATCGCAAAGAATTACTTGGTTATTCTGACCGACCAAATACCTGCGGTGGCGAGCGAATTCAGTTTATGGTTAGCTCCGAGTTTGAAAACTATCAAGCCAACCTGGTGCGGCTTATTCACGGTGATACAAACCCAGCAGGGCCAGGCTTTAAAGAGATTGAGATCGATTCTCCAATTAATGGTGTTTATCCGGGGCACCGTCAAGAAACACACGTTGGTTCGCACATTGAGGTAAAAAGTGCGCCAGTCATTAATTCGATCCAATCATTTACGGTACAAACTTGGACAAAACCATTTAAGCCATCGTCGAAATCAGATCAAGGAATTGTCTCATCTTGGACTATTGAAGGGGCTGGGTTCAGTGTCGGCTTGGATTCTTTTGGCAAGGCCTATGTCGAAGTTGGATCGAAAGGCGCAACCGAAAGAGTTACCTCAGTTCATTCATTACGTGCTGGGGTTTGGTATTTTGTCGCTGGCGGATTTGACAATCGGACAAAAAAATTAACAATCGTGGTTCAATCGACCCCGAGTTGGCCACTTCAAGATTCAAATATGACTACCGAAAAAACAATATCAAAAGAATTCAAAATCAATTGCAAAGCCAATTTACTAATTGGAGCGAAATCTCAAACTAAGAGCCCACGTGGAAGTACTTCAACGCAAGGCCACTTTAACGGACGAATAGAAAAGCCGCGCCTGTTTTCAAGACTGTTAGACACTGGTGAGCTCGAGCAACTGAGCAAAAATGCTGACCCCAAAAGTATCGGTTCAGTCTTGGCTGACTGGGATTTTTCGGATAATTTTGAATCAAGTACGGTCAAAGATCTGTCCATGAATCGAGCCGATGGAACATGCGTAAATTATCCGACCCGCGCACTTTTAGGACACACCTGGGACAGGAAAGTTTTTGATTTCCGTTTAAATCCATCGATGTATTCGTCTATTGAGTTTCACGAAGACGATAATGCAGATTGTGCATGGGAAAAGAGTATTGAACTAGATCTTCCGATCGACTTAAAAAGTGGGATTTATGCGGTCAGATTGCGAGCGGGAGACACCGAGGATCACATTCCATTTTTTGTCAGACCAAAGAAGGGTGCCAAGACTTCAGCTATTTGCTATCTGATCCCGACAGTTACTTATCAGGCTTATGCGAATGAAAGTGTTTTAGCAACTTCGCTTGATACCGACTGGAGTGCGATGACCGACATCGAAATAGTTCCAGATTTATATGACACATATGTGTGGGATCATCCCGAACTTGGCTACTCAATTTATGACAAACACTCTGATGGATCTGGAATTAATTATTCAAGTTGGAAGCGTCCGATTTTAAACATGCGTCCAAAGCATAGATTTTGGGTGACGGGCGCTCCGCGTCACTTTGCAGCGGATCTGTATGTCACCGACTGGCTTGAGGCTAAAGAATTAGAACATGACATCGTGACTGATCACGATTTGCATCAAGACGGTTTATCGGCAATTTCGGCATACAAAGTTGTGATAACGGGAAGCCATCCGGAATATTGGACTGAGCCAATGCAAGACGCGATAGAGAATTACTTGGCAAACGGTGGAAAATTAATTTATCTAGGCGGCAATGGTTTCTATTGGGTTACTGCTGTTAATCCAGAGCAACCACATTTGATTGAGGTACGGCGCGGGTATTCAAGTAGTCGAACGTGGACAAGTCATCCTGCTGAGTTGCACTTGGCTTCAACTGGGGAAAAGGGTGGAATATGGCGCTTTCGCGGGCGGTCTCCGAATGAGTTAGTCGGTGTTGGGTTTGCTGCTCAAGGTTGGTCTAAGAAAGCGCCCGGCTATAAGAGATTGCCCGACAGTTATGATCCGCGTGCTGCGTTTATATTTGATGGAGTTAGCGACGAACTAATTGGCGATTTTGGACTTGTCATGAACGGTGCATCTGGGGACGAAATTGATCGACTTGACTACAGTCTCGGTACACCAACGCACGCGATGTATCTAGCAACATCAAAAGGATTACAGAGTTCGTTTTACTTGGTTACTCACGAAGATTTGTATGTTACGGACAAAAACGTTGATGGTACCAACAATCAAAACGTGAGATCAGACATTGTTTACTTTGAAGGCGACAACGGATCGGCAGTGTTTTCGATTCCTGCAATCGGTGCATCTGGAAGTCTCTCGCATCACAACTATGAAAACAATTTCTCCCAGATTATGGAAAACGTTGTAAGAGAATTTATCAAGTAACTAATCTGGTCAGTTTTTACAGTTTTCTTGCATCCAACTTAGAGTTACTGCATTGAATTCTTCAGGAGATTCCATTGTCACCAGATGCGGACCATTTTTGAAGACGACTAGTTTTGCGCCTGGAATCGTGTCAACAATTTCTTGTGATGCCGAAACAGGTAATAGGTAGTCTGACTCTCCAACGGTCACAAGTGTTGGAATTCTTAGATTTTTAGCAGCATCTAATAGGTCGTGCGATAAATTTGCTTCAATTTGACCCATCAAACCTTCTGGTGTTGCAGCATTTGCACGCATATGAGCCAAAATTGATTTGAGCCGTTCATAATCAGTGCTGAGAAATTTAGGTGTAAACAATAGAGGAAGTGCCGCTTCGTAATAGAAATCAACCCCACCACGTACTAAGTATTGCTTGAGTAAATTAAGTGAAAACTCCATATAGCCGTGAGTTTTCAACCAGCTTGAGTGCATCTGTAGTGAGCCGATACGGTCAGGATGTTGGAGGGCTGCATGAAGTGCAATTGCTCCACCAAGCGAAGATCCCGAAAGGTGACATTTTTCGATTTCTAGTTTGTCAAGAAGTCGGACAGTATCATCTGCCATTTGTTGGACGGTGTACGGGCCCTGCGGAGTGTCGCTCTTACCTGCGCCACGGTTATCAAAAATAATCACATTAAAATCTTGTTTATAGATATTGACTTGCGGCATCCAACGACTTGAATCGGCACCAGTTCCTCTAATCAAAACAATTGTTGGATTACTGCGTTCGCCGAACTCTTCGTAATAGAGCGAGAGTGTTGGTGTTATAGAAACTTTACCCATTGTTATCTCCTTATAGTTAATTCAATTTGCCGATATACGTAGGTGGACTTGGCACGGAAATAATTCCCACCTTCTCCATAGCGCTAGCAATATTCAACAGAAGCATTTCGCTAAATGGTGGTCCGGTCATTTGGAATCCAATTGGTAAATCGTCGTCAAAGCCAAATGGAAAAGTTATTGATGGAAGTCCAGCAAGATTTTGTGGGACGGTACTTGGCATCATCGAATCTCTTAAAGCCGTGCGTTCACCATTTAACAGCACAAAGTCGGGATCAGAAACCGAACTCGGACCAGTGCTACCCACAACAGTTATTAGTACATCGGCCGTTTCAAATAATCGAAGGAAATGAGAATGAATTTCGGATGCTGTTCGTCGAGCGTCGATATATTCGCTTGCTGTAACTTTGGCTGCTACTTCCATTCGGGCTCGGACGTCACTTCCATAAAGACTCGCTTTTTCTGGATATGTCTTCAGTATTCGTGTATGTACGTGAAATGCTTCAGCCATTTGATGCGGCACAAACGCTTTGAAAGACGCGGTTGGGTCTGGCGCAGAAATTTCAAAAACTTTTGCACCTATAACCTTTAATTCTTCACAAAGATTATTGTGAGCCAGCTTTCTTTGCTGATTTAGCGAGATTGAACTTTCGCTATCAGAAACTCCAATTCGAAGTTTCGCAAAATCAAGATCTCTACCTTGACTTGCTATGACTTTGGGTGTTGATATTGTTGCGATGTCATTCTGATCTGCGCCGGCGGTCGCCAGAAATGCTGCCGTAAGAAGTTTTGTTGATTTCGCGAGAAATCCTGGTGTATCAAATGATGGAGCAAGCGAAACGCCTCCAGCTCGACTGATTCGTCCCCATGTTGTCTTTAAGCCGAGCACCCCACAAAAGGCTGCAGGTATTCGTATTGATCCTCCGGTGTCGCTGCCGACGGCAAGTTGAACTAAACCTGCAGATACTGCAGCGGCTGAGCCACCGCTTGATCCGCCTGGAACCTTGGAAAGATTCCACGGATTCAAAGTTGACCCTCGAGTTTGGTGTTGTGTGGTAATTCCCCAACCGAATTCGTGTGACCTAGTGGTGCCAATAATTATCGCGCCAGATTGTCGAAGCCGAGTTACTACTTCGGCATCTTTCTTTGCAATCAAACCTTTTCGGGTTAGCGATCCGTATGAGTTATCTGCACCCTCTACATCAAATAATTCTTTAACCCCAACAGCAACTCCTGCAAGTAAACCTGGTTGAGAACCGTTTGCAAGGTCTAGATCAAGTTGATGCGCTTCTTTTTTTGCACGTACGTCTAAGACATCTACAAACGCACCAAATTTCAAATTATGTAAATGAATATTCTCAAGAAGCTCTTGGATTATTTTTGAAATTTGGTCCGAGTGATTCAGGGCAGTACTTCCGCAACAGATTGATAACCAGCGCGTTCGAGTGAGGAGACGCCACCTAGAACCCAAAGTATGACCAAGTCTTCTTCACTGGTGCAACATGCGGAATGTGGGGTATTTTTTGGTATGAAAACTACATCCCCAGGAAAAATATTGTAAATTTTCGGTCCGACTCTGTGCCAGCCATGGCCAGACATCACGATGACGACTTCTTCTGCATCGGGGTGGAGATGGTGCTCGTGTGTGCCACCGCGTGCGGGGTAGATAGTTTGTCCGACGCCAACTAATTCAGCCCCTTGGCGTATGTCATTCACAAGCCATCGCACGTCTAGATGTGAGAATGCAGTTCCTGTCAGGTCGGAAGGAGGTGTTGTTTTTGGGTTTACTACGTAATCAACCATTTTCGTCCTTCTTGGCGTGAGTATATTTTTGCCTACATATTGACGCAAGCAATATAATAATATATAGTTTTACGTTGTGAGTCAAATTTTTGCGTTAAAAAAGAGCATCGAGTGACAACCGCCGAAGATATTGCGCGGCCAAAAGCAATTCGTAACGAAGCACTCAGCGGCAAAGAGATTCTTCAGTTCTCTCAAAACGGCTTCCTTCGTGTCGGTCGCGTTTTGAACGACGAGAGTCTTGAACAAGTTCGCCTAGAAGTAGAAAATTTTCGAAAGACTAAAACGGAGATTGATTTACTTGATCCGTCGCAATGGGAACTCGGTGTTGGCGGAGTTCCGCAGGAACCCGGAAAGACAGTTTCATTCTTTTTTAACCTCTGGTTGACGAGCGATATTTATAAGTCACTTTTGATGGACGAAAGGTTCGCACTGTGGTCGACTCAGTTACTTGGATGTCGTGATGTGCGTGTTTTGGAAGATAATGCTCTTTCCAAAGATGCGCTCTCAGGTGGCGAATTGAAATGGCATCAAGATTTTTCGTATTGGCCATTAGCCCAACCAAATGCTGTAACTCTTTGGATTGCACTTGATGACGTCACACTTGATAATGGTGCGATGCACATGGCTTTGGGCAGTCACTTGTTAGGCGAAAGATTACCGACGGTTTTTGGTACTGGAGCATCTTATTTCAGAGACCGTCGCCCAAAAACTGTCATGCCAATTGTTGAGCCACGGTCGATTGGATTAGATACGGAAGTATTAACAATGAAAGCCGGCGAGGCAACATTTCATCATTCATTGACATGGCATGCGTCAGGGCCAAATATCACGAAAACTTCGCGAAGAGCCGCAGTATGTCGATATGTTGCGGACGGAACAATTTGGCTTGGCGAGGAGCGCTACGCATATAACTACAGTTCTAGCGAAGCCGGACTAAAACTTGGGGATCCCATCGGTGGTGTTTACTTCCCGAAAATTAAGAAGATGGAAATAATTTGATTCCGGCTAGACAACTTCGAATAGAGAATGCTCGCATCGTACCCTGCGAGGATAAGACGGTCATAGAAAATGGATCTCTTGTTGTAGTTGATGATCGCATTGCATGGTTAGGTCTGACCTCTGAAATTCCTGAGGAGTTTCGAGATATTGACCAAGTTATAGATGCAAACCAGCGAACTATCATGCCTGGACTTGTTGACGCGCATATGCATATTAGTTTTGGCGAGGCCGCTAGCGAAGAGGAACTTTCAATTCATACTCCATCTGCGTATCGAGCAATAAGAGCGAGCGTAGATGCGAAGAAAGTTATTCTCGCGGGAGTAACAAGTGCTTGTGACCCAGGCGGGCCTCGTGGAATTGCGACAGCTGTTCGTGATGCTATTTCTGCTGGACTGGTTGTTGGTCCAAGAATGGCTGCTGCTGGTCCGCAAATTACCACCCAGCAGGGAATCGGAGACACGCTTCCCTCTCCTTTGGGAGACCTACCAACTTCAATTGGTGCGCTCGTTCGTTCGCGTGATGAAATTCTGCAAGAGATACGAAATGAATTAAAGGACGGAGTTGACCTAATCAAAATAGCGGGATCTGGAATTGGGACACGAGAGTTTGGTTCATTTACGCTCGGCGAATTAGAAGTTGCCGTATCTGAAGCTCATCGACTTGATCTTCCTATTGCTATTCATGCTCGAAGTCGACAGTCGGTTGCCGATGCCGTTAGTGCTGGATTCGATTGGATAATGCATGCTTCTTATATGGATGAGCCCACATTGGAGTCGCTGGTTCAAAAGAAGATTCCGATTGTGCCGGCAATGACGTTGCTAGTTAATTCGCTAGAGGCAGGAAAAGGAGTTCAGCCCACCAGCACGTTGGATGCGATAAAGCGTGAGCTGGATGCTGCGGTCAAAATTCTTTCAATTGCCCGTACCAATGGAGCGAGATTGATTGCTGGGTCTGAAACTGGTTTTTCTATGACACCTTATGGGCAATGGCATTCGCGGGAGATGGAGCTATTTGTTGAGTTTTTGAATTTCAGCAATCATGAAGCATTACTTGCAATGACCCGAGATGCTGCTTGGGCTATGCCGCGTTTTGGAAATTTGATTGGAACACTTAGTCCAGGTAAATATGCCGATGCTCTTATTGTCGACGGAAAGCCGGATCTAGATGTCAAGATTTTGAGTAACTCTAAGAATATTTACAAAATCATGAAGTCTGGAAAGTTTGTTGAACAGGATTCTGTTGGCCTAGACCGTAAGCCACATCTTTTTGAAAGAACTCGCGTTTATACCCATGAAATTTATAACCGCAAAAAAGATTAGAAGATGTCAAACCAAAACTTATTAGATCTCAGCAACTCATCTTCGATAGTGACTGGTGCTGCCCGTGGTTTTGGTTTTGCGATTGCCCGCAGGCTGGCTGAGGCTGGATCACGAGTTGTGGTTACTGACATAAAGTTAGAAGATGCACAAAAAGCTGCGAAAAAAATTAGCGATGAATTTTCTGTCGCAGTTGAATCTTGTGAGCTAGATGTCGCAAACGAAACTCAAGTTACTGAAATTTTTGCAAAATATTCAAAAATAGATTATTTAATAAACAACGCAGGTGTATTCTCAAATTTTGTATTAGAAAACTTATCATCCGACGAGTTTGATCGTATACTTCGCGTAAATATCAAAGGAGCATTTTTGTGCTCTAAAGAGTTTGCAAGAGTCAATCAAACTAGCCCAAACGGAAAAGTGATTATTAATATCGCGTCAGTGGATGCATTAAATCCGTCGTGCGTCGGACAGGTTCATTACACATCTTCTAAGCACGCAGTTGCGGGATTGACAAAAGGCTTGTCTGTTGAACTTGCACCAAAAGGAATGCGTGTCTGCGCGGTTTGTCCCGGCGCTGCGTTAACTGAAGGCGCAATAGAACTTGTGCAGGCAGGTGCCCCAGATGGGATAGATATAAAAGAACAATGGGCTGGCATTGCCAAGCGAACTCCGATGGGGCGTTTAATTAGTCCTGACGATGTGGCACTGGCAGTGCTGTTTTTAGTTTCTCCTATGGCTGCTTCTATCACTGGAATACTTCTGCCAGTTGACGGCGGAATTTCATCTCAGCCATTTGAGGGTTATACCAATTAATTTCGAAAGAGGTAAACACAATGATGCTTGAAGTCATAATGCCAAAGCAGGGAATGTATGAAGGTGATGTCACTTTGATTAGATGGCTGATACCAGATGGCACCGATGTCTTGGTAGGCGATGTTTTGTTCACGATGGAAAACGAAAAAGTTGAGATAGATATTGAGGCCGAAGATGCAGGAATATTGGTGCAATCTCAGGAAGATGGATTTGTGGCAGCGGTGGGAACTGTTATCGGCTACTTAGTTACCACTCGCGCAGAATACGATCAAATAAAAGCAAAAAAATAGATTTATGATTTCGATTAAGACTCTTGAGCAGTCATTTCGTGAAATGTTGCGAATTCGCTTATTTGAAGAACGGGTTCGTCGAGAGTTCGGCAAAGGCGACATGCCTGGTTTTGTCCATGTGTATGTTGGTGCAGAGGCGATTGCGGTTGCGGTCTGCGGTCAGTTAGAAAAAACAGACATGATTACGAGCACGCATCGAGGGCATGGTCACTGTTTGGCCAAAGGTGTTGAAGTTGCACCAATGGTCGCCGAACTTTATGGCCGTGAGTCTGGATTGTGCCATGGGCGTGGAGGTTCAATGCATATTGCTGATTTTTCTAAAGGAGTACTTGGAGCCAACGCAATCGTTGGTGGTGGAATTGGCTTGGCGGTTGGAGCGGCTCTCGCTGCTCAGACTTTAAAAGATGGAAGAATCGCTGTTACTTTTTTTGGGGATGGAGCTTCCAATCAGGGAGTTCTTCACGAATCAATGAATTTAGCCTCGATTTGGAAATTACCAGTTGTTTTTGTTTGCGAAAATAATGGGTGGGCAGAATCAACGCCCGCAAGTTATTCGATTTCAGTTTCAGATATAGCAACTCGCGCAGCTGGATATTCAATGCCCGGAGTTGTTGTAGATGCCACCGATTACGGTGCAATGCATATTGCCGCAGAGCAAGCAATTTCAAGAGCCCGAGTTGGAGATGGTCCGACATTTATTGAAGCAAAGTTCCCTCGTCAGGTTGGTCACTATGTTGGTGATGGCGAGGCATATCGAAATCGTGATGAGCGTAAAAACGCTCGAGATTCTGACGTCATCTCGAAAACTCGTCTTGTTCTTGAGTCTCAAGGCGTCGATGTGATCTCAATTGTCAGTGAGACAGAAAATCAAATTATTAAAGAATTAGATTCAGCATTTGATGCTGCGAGGCAAGGTAAATGGCCGAGCACAGACGAGTTGGAGAAGTATGTCTACAGCAGTTAGCGATCAAATAGTCGAGAAGTCGTTTTTACAAGCGTTGAATGATGCAATCGCATTTTCTATGCGCAATGACTCCCAGGTAATTGTGTTGGGTGAAGATATTGCAGGTGGCGCCGGACAAGGCACGCCGCTCGAGGGTTCGATGGGTGGAACCTTTGGAGTGACAAAAGGTCTTCTTGAAGAATTCGGTAAAGACAGGGTCAGGGATACGCCGATTTCGGAGGCTGGCATAACAGCGGCAACAGTTGGCGCTGCAATGGCAGGAATGCGGCCAGTTTTAGATTTAATGTGGGCTAGTTTCGCCCCGAATTGTTTTGATCAAATTTTAAATCAAGCAGCGAAACTACGATTTATGAGTGGCGGTCAAGCAAAAATTCCTTTAGTGATTCGAATGGCGGTCGGTGGTGGCTTGCGTGCCGCTGCTCAACATTCAGACACGCTTTACCCATTATTTACGCATCTTCCTGGTCTGAAAGTTGTAGTACCTGCTACTCCAGCTGAGGCGAGTGGATTACTGATCGCATCGATTAATGATGACAACCCAGTAATTTTTTTAGAGCATATGGCGCTTTATCGAACGACAGGATTGGTGCCAGTAAAGCCTGAAGCAATGCGTTTAGGAAAGCTAGGAGTTTTACGGCCTGGAACTGATTTAACCATCGCTTGCGTTGGTCAAGCAGCACTTTTGGGCATTGAGGCGGCCGAAATATTGGCGAGAGAAGGGATAGATGCTGAAGTAATTAGTCTCAGAACTCTTCAGCCTCTTGATCTAGACGGACTTGTTGCGTGTGTAAGTAAAACACAACGGTTAGTTATAGTCGAAGAAAGTCCACCACGGTGTTCTGTTTCGGCAGATATTGCTGCATCAATCAGTGAATTACTATTCGGAAAGCTATTAGCGCCGATTGGGCGAGTCAACAGTGCCGCAACTCCTGTTCCTTTTAGTCCACCATTAGAAGATGCCTATTTGCCGAGTGTGGCAAAGATTGTCAATAAATGCAAAGTCGTTCTATCGGCAGTTTAATTTTGCTCATGCGCTCCGGTGCTCATCAAAACTTTTAGATCTGTTCGTTTACTGCTTGCGAGATCACTGAAGGCTGTAGCAACTCCCTCAAAGTCGGTATCTTGTCCGATCAATTCTTGAACCGTTAACTTATTGTCAAGAATTAAATCTCTAGCGCGCTCAAATGCTTCATCGGTATAAGCAAATGACCCAATAATGTTTCTTTCAGCAACGACAATTTCAAACAGTGGAACAGATATTGACGGGAGTCCGAGACCAACAAAACAAACTGTTCCGCCTTTCTTTATCGCAGATATCGTCGCTGCTGCAGTTGCATCAATACCTACCGCGTCAAAAGCTTTATCGAATTTAGGTAACTCAGAGACTCTTTCTGGAGTCGTTGTATTAAAACCAAGAGATCCGGCAAAGTCACGTCGCGAGCTCATTGACTCAGAAATTGTTACGCTCGTACAACCTTCTGCACGGGCAACTTGTGCGATGCATTGCCCAATCATTCCTCCACCGCTAATCAAAATTGATTCGCCAGGTTGCAACCCAGAGCGCCGGACTGCTTGCACGGCCACGGCCATTGGTTCGATGCATGCACCTAGTTGAAAACTGATTCCATTGAGGGCAACAAGTCTGTTTGATGGAACCGAAATATAATCGGCGAAAGCACCTTGTATTTTTGGGTCTACTCCGATGACCTTTAGCTCTTGGCAGTGATTTTCAATTCCATGTCCACAAGTGCCGACACACGAAATCGCTGGATTAAAAGTTACTCGTTCTCCGATTAACGACTTCTTTGAATTTGAACCAACGTCACAAACCCATCCACTGGATTCATGACCCATGACCATACCTGGTGTCCGGCGACCCGATTTGCCCGTATATCCATGGAGGTCAGAGCCACAAATGCCCGTAAAAGCAACCCGTATCAAGACTTCATTCGGTGCCGGAGTCGGGATGGATCGTTCTTCAATATGAATTTTGTTTGGGCCATCAAAGACCATGACTCGGTTGTTAAATATCAAGGGCACAAAACCCTCCTATTTCCTTGAATTTGTAATGACTCGGATGTTTCTTATATTATATCTTTTAGAGGTACGCCATGAAACTTTTATCAATCATGACCCAAAATGGTCCCAGGTGGGGAGTCGCAGAACAAGATCGAGTTCGGTTAGCACCGCAAAATAGTGGCCAACTGCAAACCCAACTCGGCGATTTGGCGCTGATTTCTAAGATCTTATCGACTGAACCTTTAGGGCCAAAGTTGAGTGAGTGTAAGTTGCTCGCGCCGATACAGACGCCGCCTCAATTTATAGGTGTCGGGCTTAACTATCGCGATCATGCGATTGAAGCCGGCGCATCTATCCCAACTTCGCCGATCACTTTTGGGTTTTTACAAACTGCGATCATCGGACCAGGTGACGCAATCGTCATTCCGCCGTTTGGTTTCAAAGTTGACTGGGAAGCTGAGCTGGGAATTGTTATTGGAAAATCTGGTACCGATATTTCGGTTGAGGACGCAATGGATCATGTCGCTGGCTATGTAATTATCAACGATGTCTCCGAGCGTCAAGTGCAGTTTGACGAAGGGCAATGGGGGAGATCAAAATCTTTTAACTCGTTCAAGCCTATGGGGCCATGGATCGTGACTCAAGAAGAACTAGGTGATGCAAGTAATCTGCAGATTCAACTTTGGGTGAATGGTGTTCTGAAACAGTCATCTACAACAAGCGAACTAATTTTTGGAGTTCGTGAAATAGTCAGTCGCTTAAGTTCTTCAGTGACTCTTTTGTCAGGAAGCGTGATTTCAACGGGCACCCCATTTGGTATCGGGCATTCCCGTGTGCCTCCTGAGTACCTTAAGTCAGGAGACGAAGTTACAATTGCGATTGAAGGTCTGGGTACTCTTGTAAATCCTGTTTCATAGTTTTCACTAAATTACCAAAACTAAACTAGACAACTTCAGAAATATTCGCTTTTTTAAGACTTTCGTTAAGCAATCCAACAGTGGTCTTGAGGTGGACGCCCATCGCCTTGGCAGCACCACGGTTATCGTGTGCCGATAAGCAATCAACGATGTCATGGTGCTCTCTATCGGCTGCATCTTTTCTAAAATCAAGAGAGAAGCGTTGGTATCGTTCGGCATGAGACCACAAAGTCTCAATTAGTCTCAATCGCCAAGGCGACTTAGAGTGTGAATAGATTGCAAAGTGAAAGTCTTTATTCAACTTCACAACTGCAGTTTTGTTATTTGAGTTCATTGCCGAATCAGCACTATCTAGAATTTCGCGCAATTTTTTTATGTCCTCGGATGTCAAGTTAATCGCTGTTTCGACAGCGTTCATTTCGAGTGGAATTCGAACTGAATATAGATCATTGAGGTCATCGATAGAAATTGGAGAAACCCATGCACCGCGATTGTGAATGAAAGTGACGAGGCCGTCAGATTGAAGAGCACGCATTGCTTCTCGCACGGGGATAAGACTGGTACCACATTCTTCGGCAAGTATTTTTGGTAGCAATTTAGTATTCGGTGGGTATTCACCGTTTATTATTTTCGCCCTAGCGAATGCTAGAACCTGCTGAACAGAACTATCGTCGGATTGAAGATTTTGGCTCATGGGGTTACCTGCCATTGGGGAAAATTATTATAATATCAGAATAGCGCAAGTGGGTCAGCATAGTTGCTAATTACTACTAAAAGTTTAGATTAACCATGCAGCGTCAAATTGATCTACGAAGCCGATCTAGAGTTCTTGCTCTGTAGGCCTAATCATTACTTCACTAATACTGCAATGTGGCGGCTGGTCAAGAATAAATTCGATCACTCGGGCAATGTCGTCTGTTTCAAGCGCCTTTATTTTATTCATACGCTTTGCCATTTCTGGTTGATTGCGGGTCATTGGAGAGTCAACAAATCCAGGCTCAATAATTGAAACACGGACACCTGTCCCGATCAGCTCTTTACGCACTGACTCGCAAAATCCGACGACCGCATATTTTGATGCTACATATGCCGGCTCTCCAACATAGGAGACTTTTCCCGCTATTGAAGCGATTGCGATAATAGTTCCGTAGCCCTGTTTGATCATTGGAGGAATTGCGCTTCTAATCGCATACATCAATCCGAGCGTATTTATTTCAATTGTTTTCTTCCATCTCGAAACTTCCAATTCAGTTGCGCTACCTGGACAACTAATGCCCGCACAAATTACAATTGCGTCTAGTTGATTGCCGCCAGAAATTGAAGTGTCAATCACGCCTTGGATCGCGTCAGGATCGCTGGCATCAATCGCATGACTTGCTTCTGAAAGATTCAATCCTGAGATTTGTGCCAGATGATTTGTATTTTGGTCAACAAGCACTAGACGAGTATCGGGCCGATTTCTTAACCGGTTGCAAACTGCTAGGCCAATTCCACTGGCAGCACCAGTCACAATGATTGATCCCACAGTCAAAACTCCTTAATGCGTTAGAAGATACCAATACTCTAGACACATCGTTTCGTCTTGTTCTAAACGTAAATCTGATCAGAAAATTTAGGTCGCTACTGGTAGGCGGGGGACTGCTGAGATCAGGTCTTTGGTGAACTGGTGTTGGGGATTAGCAAACACATCTTGAGTATTGCCAGCCTCAACAATTCTGCCTTGTTTCATCACCACAACGGTATTACACAGTCGGGTTATGACACTCAGGTCATGAGAAATCAGAACGAGAGTGAGATTAAGAGTTTTAATTAAGCCCGACAGCAACTGCAAGATTTCTTCGCGAACCAAGACGTCAAGTGCGCTCACGGGTTCGTCAGCGATCAAGACCGACGGCTGCGCAGCGAGTGCACGCGCAATTGCAACGCGTTGGCGTTGTCCACCTGAAAGTTCGTGCGGGTATCGCGATTTAATCGCCGGTGCAAGTTCTACTTGTTGAAGAACTTGATCGATTCGCTGTTGGTGATTTTGTTCAAAATTCAAGCCAACAAGTGGTTCAAGAATAATTTGTGCCACTGTCATCTGGGGGTTCAGTGAACTGCGCGGGTCCTGAAAAATTATTTGAACTTCGCGTCGGAAAATAGCCATATTAATTTTTGAGAATAGTTGGCCATTAAAAGTTAATGAGCCGCTCGTCGGTTTGTCAAGATTCAATAAAAGTTTGGCTAATGTCGTTTTGCCGGATCCAGATTCACCGACGACTCCGAGTCGATCGCCAGTTTCAATCTTCAGATTGAGATCAGCGACTGCATGTCGAACGGGTCGGGCGCCAGATATCGCAGTGCGGTTTAATTTAAAATCACGACAGAGGGCTTTGGCTTGAAAAAGCGGATCGCTCATAATGTGCTGCTCTTTGTGAAATCACTAAATTCTTTTTCGGTTGCTCGTGCGAGATCTACAAGTTTTTTTGAGTATTCATGCTGTGGATTATTGAATAGCGCAGTGATGTTCGCGTGTTCAACTAATTCTCCGTTGCGCAGTACAGCGATATCTTCGGCCATAGTCGAGACAACTGGTAAATCATGCGAAATAAAAATCAGTGATGAGCCTTGTTGTTCAACAAGATCATTGATCGTCTGTAATACTTCTTTTTGTACGGTTACGTCTAGTGCAGTAGTTGGTTCATCAACAATCAATAGTTTCGGGCTACAAGCGATTGCGATTGCCAGCCCGATGCGTTGTCGCTGACCCCCAGATAGTTGATGTGGGTAGGCACGAACAATATGTTCAGGGTCGGGCAGACCGACAGAAGCGCAGAGTTCAATAGCCCGAGTAATGCCTGCTTTACGTGACACTTTGTCATGGTTTAGAAGTGGTTGAGCAATTTGTTTACCAACACGCATTAGTGGATTCAATGCAGTTAAGGGTTCTTGAAACACCATCGCAAGTTGTTTACCGCGGTATGCAGACATTTGTTGATCGCTTAGGCGCAATAATTCTTCGCCGGCAAGTCGAATACTGCCAGTTGCAGTAGCCGTATCAGGCAATAGGCCAATCACAGCAAGTGCGATCATTGTTTTACCCGAACCAGATTCGCCGATAACGCCGAGGCGCTCACCGGCCGCCAAATCAAACGAGACACTGTTGACTACAACTTTGTTGCCAAAACTGATCGTCAGATTCTCTACTTCTAAAAATTTCATGATTTACTTTTTCGTAAAGTCGGATCAAGTGCTTCACGAACTCCATCACCGAGCAAGTTGAAGCCCAACACGGTGATGATGATTGCGAGACCTGGCCACAATGCCACGACTGGATCAATCAGTAAGTACTGCTGAGATGAGGCAAGCATTCGACCCCACGATGGAGCAGGTGGTGTAGTTCCTAATCCTAAATAAGAAAGAGTTGACTCAGCAAGAATTGCAATTGCTGCAGCGCCCGATGCTTGTATAAAGAGTGACGCACGAATGTTGGGCACAATATGTTTTTGCACGATTTTAAGTTTGTTGCTGTTGCAGGCTTTCGCGGCGAGTACAAAATCAGAATTAAGCACTACGGCAACTTCGCGCCGGGTTACTTGTGCAACTGCAGCCGATGTAGCGATAGATATTGCGATAACTGCAGTAAGAGTTGACGGTCCACGAATTGCAGCAAGCACAATCGCAAAAAGCACAGCCGGAAGAGCCAAGACGATATCAATTGAGTAAATAGCGGTGCGATTGAACCATCGAGGCGAAAGTGCAGCACCGATGCCTGTTGTGACGCCTA
>Ga0214919_10001549_pt1 | contig 37388 bp, 11 predicted proteins | sample LL1503_MetaG_FD_177994 | JGI IMG/M metagenome (GOLD analysis project Ga0214919, IMG submission 177994) | Freshwater microbial communities from Lake Lanier, Atlanta, Georgia, United States - LL-1503 | ecosystem: Environmental > Aquatic > Freshwater > Lake | place: USA: Georgia | collected...
TCACCCACCATGCCTTGCCATAGGTTGGTGACATTTTTTCCTAAATCTGATGCATTGGTAATCGATGTGTCAATTTTACTGGTCGCACCAATCAAAAATTGGTTTTGAACAAGCAAATCATATGCAGACTGAGAGGTGGTGGTTGTACCTCCACCCAAAGTGATTTTGTAGTCGGTATTTCGGTGACCAATCAGTTGACCATTGCTGTAAAGATACACATCACCGCTGGTATTGGTTCCTATAGGCACTGTATTGTAAGTATGGGAAAGCAATAACTGTGTGCCAAGGCTTGCAGATCTCAAAGGCCGAAGATATCCTAAGTTGGTGCCAGTGAGAGGGTCGCGCGGATTAAAGCCTAAATCCGGCACAGCGCCAGGTTTGAACCAAGGGATGGCATTCGTATTAGCCGGCGGAGCAGTAGGGTTTGAATTTCTATAGTTATTGCCAACGTAGTTTGAACTTTGACTCGCCTCTATTCTGTTGAAGTCTATTGACGCTGCGCTCCAATACGCCAAGCCTACATTGCCTGAATACAAATTGTCTTGAGCTCCATTAGATCCTATAGAGGTCAAATAACTGTCTACCAAGGCTGTGTCTTTTCGCCCGTTGGCAATCACTGTATAAGGTATTTTGTTGGCGACAGCATCTACACCTTTTTGGGAGGTGTTAGCGAACAAAAAGTTGGGGTCAGTGAAAGTCATGTAAGTGCCCGTGACCTTACCGCTGACCGTGAGAGTGCTTGCCCATTTGTTTAAGCTTCCATTCCAATAAAACTCCGCACCGTTAAAAAACAGTTGGTTGTGTCCGTTCACAGAGTTTCTGATCAATACGGGTTTGACGTCGCTGCCATTGGGGTTGGCGGTTGTAGGTGCACCTACAGAAGTTGCAACAGACCCACCTACAGACGATGTCCATGTATTCACACTGCTACCAGTGGCTTGAACAATATTGTCTGTGTCAAACCAAATCATGCCGCCAGTGGCTGACCAGTGTGTTGAATTTTCAGACACATACACATTGCGCATATCAGATTGAATCACTGTGCCATTGGTTGTTCGTTGAACAGTAGCGACCAAATTGCGAAGTCCGTCTGCACCAAAGTCACTCGCGTTGACAAAAAAATCCACCGAATCGGTTGAGCCTGTAACAGTGACCGCATTTTTGGGATTCTTGCTGTCAGTGCGGTCTTGAATCAAGTTGGAACTGTCGGTGCCATCCATGTAAAGTTTGACCACATCACCCGCTTTGGCGCCTGTCAAATTGACGGTGACTTTGATCAATCCTTTGGCATCAGACGATGAAATCACATTGTCAGTAGACACCACACCAATGTATGCGGCTATAGGCGTATCAAACACATCACTGTTCAATTCCGCTTTGATGGTGGAAGAATTATTTTCCGCCACATCATTCAAACCACTGAATGAAATTTCACTATTTTTGGTTAAAGTGGCGTTCGTACCAAAGCTAATTTCCCAGACCGTGCTTTTTTTGCTGGCACTTATATCTGCACTGAATTTTGTATCGTAGGTCAAGGGCTTGTCATACCCACCCACTGCTCTCACAGTGGCGTTTTGTCCAAAATAAGCAGGCAAATTTGTATTGCTTAAAGTCAAGGCTTCAGCGAATTCTATGAGAAGGGTGTCTTTTGCGTTAAATGTGTCAGCAGTGCCACTGTATTTGGTCACAACGACTTTTTTAACGGTGGTGTCAACCACAGTATCCACCACAACCGTATGCGCAATGCTGTAATAACCAGTGCTGGCTCCATCATTGCTGCTAATTTGCGCCGTCACTGTGTGCACACCTTCGCGCTGCGTATCGATAGGAATATTCGGGTTACCACTGTTGGCTGCACCCACAGAGAGTGTCAGTTGGGGTGGCCTGTTTGCCCAGTCGGTAGACGCAGGCAATGCGGGATTGGGAGTGAGTGTCGTCAGCGGTTTTGGGGGGTAATTGGAAAGGGCTTTGCCGTCAACATAAATAGTGAAAACATCGGTTGACTTTGGCTTGAAAGTAGCGGTTTCGTCATACATCAAAAGATAGAATAAAAAGGGTTTTTTAGATTCATCAAAATTTAAAATATTATCTGCAAACCATGTACCGTCTAAAAGCATAGGCACTTGTACAAACAAATCAGGGACATTCAATACGACATCGTTTGTGGGTGCGTTGTTGGCTTTGTTCACAATATTTTTTTTGGGAATCACAATTTGCGTTGTACTGCTGATATTCCTGTCTAAGCCCAAGGAAATTCTGAAAGTTTTAGCGTAGAGTTCCCCGCCGATTTTGGTACTGTCTTTGGCTTCTATCTTGAAATTACTTCCCCACACTTTGTTGTTGTTGCTACAGTAAGTATTCAATGCGCTGAGCATATCGGCGACCTTGACATTGTCATCAAAGCCAATCTCCAACCCGTCATTGTTAGCACCATCTCCATTGGCATCAAATTTAGAGATGCTTGGTGGCTGTGATGCAGGGACTTGTCTGTAAACCTCAAAATCCAATTGGGCGGTTGAGGAATTTGGGCCATTTTGACGAGCCACCACCTCAAAACGCGCGTTGAAATTCAATGCTGTTGATTGTGAGGTCAGTGTTGTCAATTCAGCAGCTGTGTAATTCACAGACCAAGAGCCCTTGGTATTGTTTGAAGCAGTGATACTTTTGGACAACGATGGAATTTCAACAAAAGTACCCGATCCATTGTTGACAAATAACTTGACCTCTATATCCGTGTTGGGCACGGATACACCTGACAAGGTTTGAGAATTGGATAATTCAGCGAGGCTGAGAATGTTGTCACCTGTGAAGTTTTGCAACACGGGTTGACTCAGCGTGAGTTGTACAAAAAAGCTGTCTGCGCATTTATTTGATACGTTTCCTGCTTTGTCAATCTGGTAAACCTCATAACTCACAAAGGCTGTCTCACGGCCAGCTAGCAGCTGCTTAAAGTCTCCCGGATTCAAAACGAAATCAAAGGTGCCATCTGCTTTATAAGACACATTTTGTTTTGTTATCTTGGCGTATGGGCTGGTGAAATTGATACATAAATTGGTGTTGGATGTATTGCCCTCAAAAACTTCAATATTCCCACCTCTCAGATGCATATCACCTTGCGCTTGGGTAGGATTGACATCGTTGACCATATTATTATCGCCATCCGTGTTGACTGTCGGCGTTTTGATATTGGTGTCTAAATAAGCAGTTTGAGATTGTGATGAAGAGACATTGCCACCTTGGTCAATCACATTCACTTCATATTTGATCTTTTGGGGTACAGATAAATTAGCGTCCTGTGCCATGGTCGGCGTCGAAATATTGATTATTCGGTATCCGTTGTCTATGTCTGCTTGAGACAAGACAATATTGGCGAGTTCAAAATCAGCCTTTTGTCCCACTGCATAATTTGTATCTGTATAAACGTATTTCCAGAATTTGACAGTCAAGGTATCGCCAGCTTTAGGCGCACGAATAGAGCCAAAATTGACTTTGATATCCAAGTTATTGGCCTCGTTGGAATTGATCCAGCCATCGGTTGCAGCTGGTATTTCAACGGATGATGGCGGGTTTGGCAATTCAGGATCAATGAAATACGATTGAATTTTGTTGTCACTGGTATTGCCGTTGGCATCTGATTGTTGTACGTGTAAATCAAATTTGCCATAGGAATAAATATTTTTTAAAAAATAATCTATGGTGTTGCTATCGATGTACCAACTGCCAGAGTTATTGAGATCGGCTTTGATATCCAACGAATAACCTGATTCTTTTCCATTGGCTGATTTGTAAATGAATTTAGCTGTCAATGTAGAGCCTGCTTCTACACCAGTACCAGTGATAAAGGGAAAAGAAGTGATGTATTCAGCTTCATTCACCAAGTTATCTGATAGCCAAGTATTGATAGTCAAAGGCTGAGGTTTGATGGTATCGACACTGACAGTCTTGACTAGAGATTCAGTTGATTTGTTATCGGCCAGGTCTGTGACCCAAGCTATGACGTTAAACGAACCTTCTTTATTCAGTAGCGAATTGGGATCAATGGTGATGATCTTCCATCCTGCGGTTTTATCAGTATCGGTGATTTGCTGAGACGAAACAATGTCGCCCCACTTCACATTCAAATTATTACCTACCTCAATATCACCGCTGAGTTTGACTGTCACTGTGACTGAGTTGCTTTCACTGCTATTGATACATTCACCTCCAGGTGAATTGGAATCAGTCCCTGCAATGTTGGAGATTTCAACAGTGACGCTTGGCGCTTTTGTATCAACCAAAATACTGTTGGCAGTGGTAGTTATCGCAGGGTCCGTTTGCTTGGTATTGCCGTATTTATCTTTGAAAACAGTATTTTTCCAGTCTATGGACTGTATCCCCAATGCGCCCGCATCTGCATTGTCAGTGTCTGACACGGTATATTCAAAAAGCAGTTGGTTTGGATTCGCTGAATTGACACCTTTATAGATTGCACGCCTTTGCACTCCGTCTTGAAAGCCTTTCAGTATGAGCTCTGGCGTGTCTTTATTGTTGGCATCTGCAACAATATTTTCAGAAAAGGTGAGAAACACTTTCAATATATCGCCTGATTTGGCATTCCCAGTCGATGTATCTGCAAGAATACTTTGGGCAGTTAACACAGGCCCGTTGGTATCCACAATGAAATAGTCCTGACTGCCATTATTGAAAGTCAATTTCTGCACCGCAGATTCGTTGTCGATCACTTGATTGGCATCAAATTTTTGTGCCGTCATACTCAAAACGTACTTGGCATCAGTCGTGAATACACTTTTATTGAGGCTGACAGTCCAACTCAGCGATGAACCCACATCGATGTCCCAAGAAGAGACGGGGGTGTTGTTCGACGAAGAAACATATTTGCTCAAAACCAAATGAATTTTCAAGCCTGCCTCACTGGCCTTTCCTTTGACAGTGATGCGATTGTTATTACTTTCAAAATCTGCAGCGCTGATCACAGTGTCATTTGAATAGGTATTGCTGGTATCCAAACCATCCACACTGTCGAACGTAGGTGAAGCAAGTTGTTGGGATTCGAAACTGAACACCTCTTGTGTCACGTTGGATGGGTTCGATGCTTGATCTTTTTGGTAAGCATTGACTCTTACTTTACCCCCAGTGGAATTGGTTGCATAGTTCTTCAATAAATCATTCAGCGCAGACTGCGTAACCACATACTCCCAACGGTTTGCGTTCACAGTGGCTTCATAGGTAGGTGTTGTGAGACTAACCGAGTTGTCGGTATTTAACAATTCAAAATAGACAAATACCTTGGCATTATTTTCATTGCTACCCGATATATTTTTTCCCGATGCATAATTTAAGAATGTCAATTTATTTTTGACACTGCTGTCCACCACAGGTGCATCGGGTGGTGTTAAATCGATTCGGAAATTGAAATCAGTAGATTTAGAGGGATTGCCGTTGAGATCTCTTTGCAACACATTGACACTTACCAAGCCTTGACCCAATTTTTCAATGATTTGAGTGTCTATGTCATTTTTGGAAATTGTCCATGTGCCATTGGCAAACAAAAAAGCACCCGCGCTGTTTTTCCACAATCGAATAGGTGGCGTGGTGTAGCCGTTAACACCTCTCATGACCATTTCTATTTCGGCATTCGCATCACAGTCACCCGAAATAGACCAGTTGGTTTTTGAAAGATTCAAATTTAACCATTCACCAAAACTGGTACGGATATTGTTCACTGAAACAGGTGCGGCATCCACAAATTTACCTTTGACAACATCAAATTCAACACCGTTGTTACCCGCACTGTCAGTAAATTTCGCTTTGATGTTTAGATTATTGTCATCCCCCATGGCCGTGATCAAACTGGATGGCACCTTGACTGTCATCACCCCTTTGGCAATATCAGAATTGGAGACAGCTTGTATCACGGTGTTATCTATGCCTGTTTTGGCAACCCCCCAAGTCAATATCACCACATCACCAACCTTCGCATTGGCTGGCAAAGGCACCCGAACGTTGACATCATTCATGGCCTTTGACTGGTTGTCTAAGCTGTATCTGTCTGTTTGAGCCGAGGTGCCATTAGGACCATTGCCGTTGATCCAAGGACGCGTGAGTCCACCACTCAATTCGTAAGTGCTGTTTTCGAGATTGGCTGTATTGATATTTGAAGTCGTGGGGGCATCCGGAAGAATTCTGTCTAATTCAAACACGGACTTTGTGGGACTGGAAGATCTGCCATTCGTGGTGTAGGTGGCAATCAATACATATTGACCATCAGACCAACTGTTGACCAAGCTACCACTTACATTTGTTTCCCACCGACCTAATGCATTGACAGTAATATCATTGATGGTTTTTAAGGGGGTTGATTGATCATTGATGGCATAGATGATGAGACTGACCTTGCCGCTGGTGTCTTTGGAACTGCCGCTGATTTTCAATGAACTGGCAGTTGAATTGATGGCCAATAATTCAGATTGATTCAAATACCCATCGCCACCAAGCGGGTCCACACCAGGTGCCTCTGGTGGTGGATTGACTGTCAATCCGCTTATCAACTGCAAAACCGCTGAGGTATTACCCGCCTTGTCCGTGTATTTGACACCTACTGTCACTTGCGTTCGTTGACCAAATTTGGCAATAAAGTCCAGTGGAACTTGGATAATCACATAATCTTTACCAGCCACAAAATCATTGGCGGTCAATATTTTTTCATAGCTTAGTTCACCACTGGCGTTAGCCCACACAAGCGTGATTTTCTCTCCAGCAGCCATGACAAAATTGCCGCCAACTTTGGCAATCGGAACCGCAATATCCACGCCGGCCCTGGATTCGGCATCGGAAATGGTTTTATCGGCAGCTTGGCTGCTAGGTGATGAATCTATATTATTGAATTTGTTCGCCGCATCCAACGCCGAGCCTGTAGGCAATAGAGGTGGGAGTAAATCCACAGTGAATGATTTTTTGAGTGCGACAGAAGATACACCTGACTTTGAGTCGGTTTGGACCACTGTATAGGTGATCAAGCCGTTATTTGCCTTTAGCGACTCTATTTCCGCCACAGTGAGTTTCACCGACCACTTTTTATCCACTACATCAGCGTATTTAGCAATATTCAGCGCAGTGCTTGAACCACTGAAAACCAAACTGATACCAGAATAATTTTCTCCAGCCCCTTCAATCAAAATACAATCTACGCCCTGATCATTAAGCAGCTCAGATCGATTGACCACATTGTCTTGTGCAATGTCTTTGACGCTGGGTGTAGCAAAATTTTGATCAAAAATAACTTGTATGGATTTAATCGCTGAAGTTTGCGAACCTGACACAGCCCAAAAACGAACATCCAGTGCTCCCTGCAGATTGATCATCATCTCTGGTGTCAATGTGAAGTTCCATTGGCCATTGCCATTCACTTGAGTCTGGTAAGTGATTTTGGTATTGTCTGGTTTCTTAAACTCCAGATTGATTTGACTGCCAAGCGGTCCAGTCCCTGTGAGAAGCAAGTCTGACGCTTGATTTACCAATTTGATCGTTTGAGCGTTTTGCCAAGTATCAAGCGTCACTGCGGTCAATTGACCGGTTTGAATTTCAACCGATCGGGTGAGCGTTGAAACATTGCCTGCCAGGTCGGTTTGCTGAATATTGATACTGAATAAGCCATTGCCGAAAATATCTACATCTGCAGCATTCAGTGTGTACGTCCAATTGCTGCCTGTGGTCTGGAACGTAGTCAGTTTTTTATCAAGGTATCCCACTTTGGATAAGGTAATAACTACGGTGGCACCGCTTTCAACAGTCCCCGTCAACAACACACCCGCATTCTTTTCAACAGGATTGATGATGTTATCGCCGGCAACTGGATTCAACGATAAATTGTCTGCTGTGAAATCAATGGTGAAAAATGTATTTTTAGTGACGCCCGACTTATTACCCGCTTTGTCTGTCTGATAGGCTTCAATAGTTACTTTTCCTACACCCAATGAATCAATGATGGATTTGGTCAGCGACAAGGACCAATTTTTATCATTGCTAACAGACACATTGGATTGTTCATAGACTTTGCCGTTGCTACCAGTCAGTTTGATATTTAAAACAGCGCCTGGTTCACCTACACCTCTTAATACAAAACCAGTTGATAACGCATATTCGCTTTGATTGATGTAGTTATCATCGGTGACTGGGTACACCGAGGGTGCGGCGACTGTGGCGTCGTAGGTATAGGTTGGCGTTAATGTTTTGAAAACACTTGCATCGCCATATAAATTGGTTTGGCTAATCTGTACTTTAATTCTTCCCTCACCCACGCCACCCCAATCAATCACCGACAAGTTGTAAGACCAGGTACCGTTTTGGGTTGCATAAAAAGGGTCTACGGTAAAAACCACGCCAGTATCGGTGTTGAATAATTTGATTTGTATCTTGCCATAAGAAGGCGCAGATGTGCCTGAAATTTTGACGCCAGCATTTCTCTCACTGCTATTGATGTAGTTGTCAGTTGCCAATATTTCATTGTTGTCAACCGTTGGCACAGAGACAGATTCTGTATATACTTTCAGAGTGACAGCGTCACTTTTGTATGAGGTTTTTCCCGCAAAAGCAGATTCAGCTTGTATCAAATAATCAGTTTGAGATTGAAATTTATCAAGCATTCGTGGTATCACTACACTGTAACTGCCCGTACTGTCAGCGATGGTTGTGGCAATCAAAACGCTGCTTTGATCTGATTTTTTAGTGGCATATATGCTCACGGTAGAGCCAGGGTCTGATACGCCATTGATTTCAAAATCAGTCAGTTTATTGGTGTACCAAGTACTGTCCAACAGGGAAGTTAGCGCATTATTTTGGCTGCTGAATTTAGCAACACTCAGCGTAGGTGATTTTGAAATCAAAGTGACTTTCATATTTGGCAAATCAAATACATCGCTTTGGTTATTCAAAACATCTGTGTAATAGCCTTTGACTTTCAATGCATTGTTTGCACCCTCTTTAGTGATCACATCTGCACTTACCTTGATAAGCACATATTGACGTTCAATATCTTGCTGTGAAATCACTTGAGGGGTTAATGCAGTTTGACCCCAGAATAAACTGACACTGTCACCCACCCCAACTTTATTGCCCGTTGTTGGCAACGCAACTGCGATATCAATGGTCTTGGCAGTTGATATTTTTGTAAGCGGATCGTAGGTATATAAATCACTCCAATCAATACCGTTGGCGTCATCCCAAGGTTTCGAAAATTGATCTAATACATTTTGTATCTCATTGGCACTTGGTGCACTGGGAGGCGTTTTGTCGTATTGAAAATTGACGATCGCTTCTTGGGAAGAATTACCAGCCACATCAGTTTGCTTGACAAAAGCAATCAGTAGTCCTTCTGGTAATGCATTTAAATATGTTTGGCTTAAGTTGATATTCCACTTGCCTTCCGAATTGACCGTGACCGCCCAACCTTTTCCGCCATTTTCCGTCAGCAAGCGTTTACCAGGCGCATTGGTATTTTCAAAGTTGATGTATACCGTGGCGTTTTTTTCACCCACGCCACTGATCACTGCATTTTCTTGGGTATAGTTTTGTAAATTGAGATTTGAATTGATGCCTATTTTGATATTGGCAGGTACTTCTACCGTATTGTCAATAGTGACAGTCAATGGATCGCTGGAGGATGAACTCAGTCCATTGCTGGATTGATCGACGATGTAGTTGTATAAGATGTACTTACCATCGCCGAGTGTCAATTCAGTTTCGAATACACCGCCTGAAGATAGATTGATTTCAGCTAGCTTTTCACCAGCATCGAAAATATTGTTGCCGTTTTTATCATTCCAAACAATCACATTCACATTTTTTGTGGTGTTCGTGTTTCCGGTCACCCTGATTTTGTGTAGATTTGGATCTGTACCGAATCCTTGGGTGATGTTGTCCATGTTAGAAATGCCGGTGTCATCACTGTTTTTCAAATCCAGCATGGCAGGTTGTGGTAGCAACGATCTGTTCAATGTGAACGTTTTGGGAGCAGGCGTGTATACATTGCCCGCTCTGTCTTTGGCTGTGACGTTGATGGTTATTTCACCATTTCCCAGGTAATTTCCCCAGGCTTCGGTGAAAGCCACAGCCCAAAGTTCTTTGTTACCTTCTAATGAATACGTGATTTGGGATGAATCGATGCTTACCGTGCGTATTTCTGTACCGTTAAAACGGCTTAATTGGACGGTGATTTCAGACTGGCTCTCTGCATAGCCTTGGATTTTTTGCTTATCAGTGGCGGCGAACTCGGCATAGTTGATCAAGTTATCGTCTGAGACATTCAGGATGCTGAACTGGGAAGCATCATAAACAGTATCTAAAGTCACAAGATAATTTTTAGGCACATTTCCTTCTGTGCCGGTTTTCTTATCGTAGGTGGTAAGTATGAATTTGGTGTCCTGATTTTGAGTCAGCCAATTGGCTTGTAGATTAAATCTGAAATTGCCATCGGAACCAATCAATGCTGATTGAGCCAACTCGACACCATTGCTGTTTTTTAAGATGACGACAGTCTCGGCATCAGCGTCATAATCCACATGGCCAATGATGGTAGGGGCTTTGATGTTGGTGATATTGTCACCGCCTGTGCCTTCTCTGGCGTTGGAGCTGTCTGTGTCACTGCTTAACTGCACAGTTTTCACATCATTCAAAGGCTTGGAGCGAATATTCATGGGAACAACCAAGGGCTTGGTCTCGGTCGTATTGCCTGCCGCATCTGTGGCAGATATTTCTAAGGTGTAACTGCCATTGCTATCTAAATTCAATCCATTAAAAAATTTATCCACGGACCAGTCTTTGCCAGTGGCTTTGACGGTGACAAATTTTTGCAACTTTTGGTTTTTATCTAACAGCTTGACCGTGACCGAACACCCCTCTTCATCGACTTGACCTGACAATACGATAGTACCCCTGTCTAGGTATTCTGGGTAACTTAAATTATTGTCTCCCTTGAATCCATTGAAAGTGGGATTATTGACAACAGTGTCTCGGGTGATAGCTATGAGTACGGGCGCAGAGTAGTTTCCCCATTCATCTTGAGTCACCACGTAATAGTCATAATCACCATCAACCACAGGATTGACCGTGTAGCTAACTACATTTTGATTAGATATAAATTTGCTGTCTATGGGATTCAAACTTTTTTCAGATTCTTCAATGACCTTATTTCTATTCAAATCAGCCCAAATATAAGTTTTCAAACCTTGTTTGATCGTCCATGTCAAAGTAGGTGAAGCGATATTGGTTTTACGGTCGTTGGTGTCAGCACCTGTATCTTGTCCACTTGATAGCCCTTGATTGGAAGGCGCTTCAGGTGCACTGGTGTGCTTCTCAATGGTGAAATCGTTGTAATACACCGTCTTGCTTTGATTGCCTGATGCATCGGTAGAGATGGCTTTGAATTGAATTTTTCCGTCCTTGATGCGGTCTATATCGTTTTTTGTCAGTGTGTATTGCCAATAGCCTTCAGTACTTGCTTTGATCGCATTTGACAGTATCAAATCGGTGCCGATTGCATCGGTGACTGTCAATGTCATGGTCGAGCCGGCTTCTGCTTGGCCCGTGATTAATTTTCCAGATTCAAAATCCTTGTAATTTAAAAACCTGACATCTGGTTTGTTTGTATTGATTCTGCTGGTGATGTCAGTGCCCAGTTGTAGCGTGGGATCTTTGGGTGCGGTGATATCAAGGTAAATGATTTGAACATCGCTTGATTGACTGGTATTTCCAGATAAATCAATGGACTTGACTTTGACTGAAATCAAACCTTGTTTGAAATTTGACCAGTCATCACTGTTGACTCGTAACTCCCATGAACCATTGTTGCTGCTGATAGTTTCGTATGTTTTGACTGTGTTATTGGAGTCGTAAATCGTCAATATCACCTTGCTTTTAGCTTCAGCTGTACCTTTGAACTTTTTCTCGGCATCATTTTTTGATGCGATATTGACCACAGCCAAATCACTGCCATCTACATTAACTAGTTTATTCGCTGTAGGGTAAGTATCGATCGTAGGGGCATCGGGTGGTGTAATGTCCAAAAAGATAGTTTGTCCTTGACTCCATGCACTTTTGTTGCCTGCCGCATCCGTTCCTTGCGCAGACACTTCATACACACCTTGTACCAATCCTGACAATTCTTTCAATAAAAATGACTTAACCCATTCGCCATTGTTGTCCACAACAATTGGCTCAAATAATTTGACATTCCCATTTGTATCTGTAAGTCTGATTTGTACTTTATTGGGTTTGCCATCAGCTTCTAGGTAGGTTTTATTCGTGGTATTTGATATGACGCTTGAACCTAGAGCCGCCTTGTTCAATGTCAAAAAAGAACCGTTAGCCTGATTGATATTTCCAAGCGAAATTTGAAATTCAGGTGTGACAGGGGCAATCAAATCAAAACCCACGTTGCCAAATACAAGCGGGTTGCTTTCGTTTTGCATGGCATCCGTGGAAGTGACTCGGATATTTAAAACACCTTGAGTGAGCAGGTCCGTCATATCCTTCGTTAATGCCCATTCCCAGTGTCCAGTCGCATCTGCCACACAAGAATATATGTTTTTGCTACCAGGATTTTGAATGCCTTTGGTATCCGTGATCACAAATTTAATGGTTGATTTAGCTTCTGCTGTGCCTCTGAGCATGCAGTCGGGCAGGTATTCACCAATCTTTGACCTGTTGATATATTCGTTGCTTAAATTGATGCTGGAATTTACCCAATCCATTTTCACAGCATCAGGTGACTTGACATCTATGTACAGCCTTTGTGGTTGACTTTCTGGACTGATGGTGTTGAGCGTGTCTTTAGCATAAGCTTTGAGCGTGTAATAACCTTCAGAAATGCCTTTGAGTTTTGCATAGGACAAGGGGATTTCATATTGACCACTGGCATCAGCTCTGGTGATAAATGTCGAAGAATTTTTGCTCAGCTCAGATTCAAGAACCAGCGTCACCTCATTGTTTCGGTCTGTGACCCCTTGAATGATAAAACCCGATATGGCCATGAGCTTGTTCACACCTACCACTCCCAGCCCATTGGGATCTTTGAGTGAACTGCTACCCAGCTTGAGGGTGGGAGTCAGTGGAGGGTTGACACCTGGTATCAATGGCTTGATGCTGGTGTCATTCGTCTTGGTGATGCTTGAATGAAAGTCAAGCATTGCTGTTGTATTGATGGTCAACAAACTGGCTAAGTCGATAGGTGTATTTTTGGAATAAATTTCAGTAGATGTCAATGTCAAATGGGCTTCTTCACCATTCAATGCTTCTATGTTTGCCTTTGTTTCCGAAGCTTGCGCATTTTTTATATCTGGTATTTGACTGTCTGATTGCGGTGTGATCAGTTGCACAGGTTCATCGGATGAAGTGATCACAACTTGGGTGTTTTCAGTGCTGGTAAAAAAACCTGTGACCCATACTTTGATATCGATTGTTTGTCCATTGGCATCGACTTTATCCGTGGGAATCAGCAAAATCAAATCAGCACCGCTGCGCAGTGTTTTCACGCCTGAATATTCAATCAATAACGCATCACCGTTGTTGAGTTTGATTTTTTTCTCTTCGGTGATACTGATATTGCTATTGCCTTGAAAACTGATTTTTTGGATATTGATCATGCGAATGCTCCGATGTTTTCGGTATCAAGATTGAATGGCGTAGGTCTTGGTGTCTGGTTCTGGGTTTCCACTGACCAAAAGATCTTTGGTCCTTCCGTCAGCCAGTAATTTGCCTTGCTCCAGCACTACCAGTCTGTCTGTCAATGCGAGTGCTCGGTTGCTGTGTGTCACCATGATCAAACTCAAAGATTTCAAAGCAGACAATCGTTCGATGATGGTGACTTCGCTTTCAGTGTCCAAGCCGCTGGTAGGCTCATCTAAAAGCAGTATGCGTGGGCGTTGTGCCAAGGCTCTGGCCAAGGCAACTTTTTGACGTTGACCACCTGATAAATTGGCACCGTACTCTTCAACGGCATGGTTCAAACTGAGAGCGCCACTGTGGAGATCAGGTTCTAAATACGTATGGTGTATGGCAAAGCGCAATGCTTCAACGCGCTGCGCCTCTGTCCAGTGCGCAGGGACATTAAGCAATATGTTTTCTTCCAATGTGCCTGCAAGCAATGGGGCTTCTTGCGGCTTGAAGGCTAACCAAGAACTTCTGTCTGAAATGGGCAAACTCAAGAGTTCAATATTGTCTACCCGCACCATGCCACTGGAGGGTTTGACCGCCCCAGCAATGATGCGCAGCAAAGTGGACTTACCAGAACCTGGCCTGCCGAGTAAACCGATTTTTTCACCTGGGGAGAAACGTAAATTGATTTCTCTCAATACATCACGTGCATTGGATTTGGACTCAAAACGGTGTGAGATGCGGTCAAGGCTGACAGCGCCAGCAATGGCTGAACCAGACCGACTGATCAGCGTTGGTTTTTCACTTATACCGCTGGTCTCAGTCAAAGGTGATTTGACTTTATGTGAAGCATTGTCAAAAAGCGCTTTACCTATGTCATTACCTAAGTAAGGCGATAAGCTGCGCAATGACATTTGCAATTCATTCCATCTCGACAAAGTCATCAATGCTTGACCTGCGATAGCCAATGTTCGACTGCTCAGCATAGACACTGCTATCAAAGCACCCGTAGTGATGTATTGATCAAAAACCAGATAAGCACCTACCGTTAGCAAACTGACATAAGAAAGCAAATACACCAACTGAGACCAATGGGTATGGAGCATCAATTCAATTCGCAACAATCCTGTCCACCGTGCATGTTCATCAGCTGCTTTGGTAAAGCGTTGGCTCATCCAATCCCCCGCATGGCTGACTCGCAATGCATCTAACGAGGACAAGGTGTCAGTGAGAATCGCAAGCTTTCGTGTTTGTAGTCTCAGTTGTTCTTTTTGTAGATTCAAAGCTCGGGTCTTTAACACCAAACCACCTGCCACATAGACAGCAATCCAGAAAGAAACCACCAGCATCAATGGCCACGCCATGATGGACATGGCAATGGCAATCACCAGCAGAAAGGGGAGATCCGACAGCGCCAAAAAATAACCAGAAGAGAAAAACTCTCTGGCATGGGAGAGGTCTCTGTACAGACTTAAAAACCGAGCTGCCAAACCTGGTTGCGCTGCGCTGCGCATATTGGGTCTTAACAGTTGCCGCATCAAATGGGAATCAATTTGTGCGTCTATACGTGAAGCCAAACGTTCGATATCACGGACACGCAAACTGCGCACCAGTAACTCCGCTGCCGTGAATAACACCACACCAAGCACCAGCGCCCACAAGGTTTCAAAGATGCCGTTGTGCACCACCTTGTCGTAGACCAACATGGCGAGTAAAGGAGTGACCAAAATTCCCAGATTGATAAATAAACTGGAAACTGCCAACCATGTCCATCGTCCGTGCAACACCCATGAAAGGCATTGAAGCAGACTGACGGGCTTGGTGGCCTCGTCAGTTGCGTGGGTATCAGACATATTCAACAAACGCTTTGGCAACTACATTGGCACCCAATTTGAATTCGTAGTAGTCAACTTTTGCAAGACCTGAAGCTGAACCTAACATTGAATACGTAATATTGGAAGTGGCTGCGGTGGTGGTGGTTGTTGCGGTACTGCTTGCGTAATAGGCACCGTCTGTTAGAGCGACTGACACCCCATCTCCAACACTGGTTGAATTACTCAGCTTAAGAATAATGGTCGAGTTACTTTTATTGTCAGCCAAACCTTGAATCAAGGAGGCAGATAAAGTGATATTGCTAGCCACCCCATCGCCGCTGATATCAATTTTTTCAATGTGATCGAGTTGACCCAGAAATTTACTGAGTTCTAATTGTTTTTTCCCTGATGTTGTGGTTGCAGTAGCGCTGGGATTGGTCGCCCAAGCATTGATGCGTACTTCGTCAATATTTTTAAAATTTTTAAGATCGTAAGTTGCACCACTGGTAGTCGGTGAAGTTTGAAAACCAGGATCAAAGCTGGTGATACCTGTTGAACCCAGTGAGGCATTTTCTGCATCACCCCAAATTTTGAATGCTCTGCTGGTGGTGGTGGTTCCTGAAACAGAAAGCATATCTACTTCATTCATGACAAACACATCACCACCAGCGCCGCCCACACCGAGATTGTCGGTCATATGGTGACCAGCCAAGGTATCCGCGGTGTAGTTTCCGCCGCTACTAACAGTTTGCTTGGTGAAATCGAACGTGTCATTCCCTCCCGCGCCATAAAGAGAATCAGCACCGTATTTCGCAAAAAAAGTCATACCCCAACCACCGGTAATGCCTGTGGTATTGGTTCCATCGGTAACCCTCATCACATCGTTATTGTTTGAACCGATCACAGTTTCAATGTTTTTAAAGGTATCTCCATAATCATTCGCGTTGCTATTGGTATTCAAAGAATTGCCATACGATTTGTAGGTCAACCACCAAGCGCTTGGGCTGTTATTGGTATTGGTTAAATTGACAAGCGTGTCAGCAGATTCTCTGCTTGCATCTGATCCGTATGCAAATGTATAAGTGGTATTGCTAGCAGTCATACCAGTTTTGACAAAGAAATCTTTGACATATGCGGTATTGCTTGTGGCAATGATGCTGTTAGTGAACTGCAAATTGACAGCGGTTGTTGAAGTTGAATAATCCACAGTGTCAAATCCCAAGCCACCATAAAAGGTATCAGCACCAGCGCTTGAAAAGAATGTGTCTCCTACACCGGTTGAAGTTGCAGAGAAATTTCCTCCATACACAGTTTCTGCAATAAGAGAACCGTATACCGTATTGGAATTTGCAGTACTTCCAAACACTGTTTCTATACTATTGAAAGTATCACCATAAGCCTCACTTGATGAACTACCTCTTGTTATATTGTCTAAACTGATAACCAAAGCTGTTTTTGCTGAAGAGTAATCTACAACATCTTTGCCATTGCCACCGTTAAATAGGTCAGCGCCAAGGCCACCGACCAACGTGTCATTGCCATCACCTCCATATAAGTTGTCATTACCTGCTCCACCCTCTAAGTAATTATCTTTTGTGTTACCGGTCAAAAAATCGTTGGCACTTGAACCTACAATCCCTTCAAAGTTCTTGTAGTAAAAGTTGACCACATTGGAAGAAATGAAGTTTTGCAGCGTTTGTGTTGATTCGCTCAATACCATCGTGTATCCGATTGTTGAGCCTGAGGTTGGTCCCATATACTCAAAAGTGATCAAGTCGGTACCTTCACCTCCGTCCAGTGTGTCTTGTCCTGAACCTACATAAATTCGATCGTTTCCTGCACCACCAGAAATAGCATTGTTAAAGGGATTGCCAATGAGCTTATCGTTAAATGAAGAGCCAACCAAGTTGTTGATATTTGTGTAGAAGTGTTTGCTTGCTTCTCCTGCATTTGCTGTTGTTTTCGAAGTGTCGGTATTTCTCAAATCTGCTGTGAGTAAATAATTAGAGTCAAAATTGCTGTATTTGTTGGGATCTGTCGTAGTTACCCAAAAATAATCTACAGTGTTTGATTGAAGGCTATTACCTTCATAAATTGTTGCGTTGTCTCTGGCAGCAACATAAAAATAAGTGGATGCATTGTCTGAACCTGTGATTTTTTCAACGTCCATGCCTATCACGTCGCCGAGCGCATCGCCAGTTCCTTTTCCCATACCTAAGCTAGTTTGGGTTGTATCTATCACTAAGGTGTTGTTTACACCACTACCACTACTTGATGCATAACTGACCACATCGGTTCCATCACCACCTTCAAAATTATCCGCTCCTGCGCTTGAAAGCAATAGATCGTCCCCAAAGCCACCATAGAGCGAATCATTACCAGCTCCACCATCCAGTGTGTCGTTGTAGCTCACCCCAACAGTTGAACCGGTGCTATCGTTGAAATCTCCAAACAATTTGTCATTGCCAGCCCCGCCTGTGAGAGTGTCATTGCCTGCGCCTCCAACGATGGAGTTGCCAGCAGTGTCAGTTGATGACCCAATGTATTTATCATTACCTGAATTGAAAATGACATTTTCTACGGTAAAGATGCTGTCAACCTTATTATCGAATGTTGCTTGATTGTTATTGAGATTGACAGTAATAGCTATTTTGTTAAAACTGGCATCCGAATAATCGACAGTGTCTGTGCCCGCACCACCTGCGATGCTTGTGCCTGTAAATGTATTGCTGCGAATAAAGAAATCATCACCTTCGCCTCCATCCAATGTATCAGCGCCTCCTGACCCGCCATTGATCGTATCGTTGCCAGCGCCGCCTGCTAGGCTATTGGCTGCTGCATTTCCCGTGATATTGTCGTTACCACCTGTGCCATTGGTATTTTCAAAGTTAGAGAAATTTTGTTTATAGGAACCGCTACCAGGTGTCGTTACAGTGAATGTGGTTTGGTTTAAATCTACTGTGATAGATGATGATATCTTTGAAAAATCCAAGGTGTCGTTGTCAGCGCCACCGTCTAGCGTATCGTATCCAGTCGTCACAAAAATGGTGTCGTTTCCTGAACCACCCACAATACTGTTATTTGTACCAATTGCATCGCCTGACAATGTGTCGTTGTAATTGCTACCAACGATATATTCAAAATTTGCAAAGCTTGCGCCTTGGGCAAATCCACCTGTTGCCCGGGTCGCAGTATTGTATAAATCAACGTTGACACCTGCGGTAGATTGACTGAAATTCAAGGTGTCTGTACCAGCACCACCGTCATACACATAGTCTGTTTTATCACCGCCAATGACGAACGTATCATTGAAATCAGAGCCTATGAATTTTTCTACCGATTCAAAGGTATCGCGATAGGCATCATTGTTCAGCGAAGGGTTGAAATCATTGCTCTGTGTGTTACTGGACAAATTGAGGGTGATGGATTGAGTGGATTTGGCATAACTGACCGTGTCAAGTCCTTCACCGCCAATTAAAGTATCAGAGCCAGCACCTCCAAGCAGCGCATCGTCACCATTGCCACCTTCTAGCCTGTCTGCCCCAGCAGCGCCGTACAAAGTGTCATTGCCCGACGCTCCTTGGATGAAGTTATCGTCGTCGTTGCCTGCCAAATAGTCATTTCCAGCACTTCCTATCAAATTATTGATTTGCGTCAGGATTTCGGTGCCGCCCTCGCCGTTATCGCTGGTTTGATTCATTAAATCAATGGCAACGCCGCTGGATTTCACATCCTCGAAGCTGACTGTATTGTTACCATTGCCGCCCGCATAGTAATGGGTGCCAGAACCTGAATTTTTGAATACATCATCTCCATCACCACCATCCAAGGAATCACTACCACCGCCACCTCTTAATGTGTCGTTACCATCGCCCCCATACAGCGTATTCGCTTCTACATTGCCTGTGATATTGTCATTATTTTTGGTACCAATGATGATTTCTATGCTTGAGAAAGAGTCGCCGTTGGCAACGCCAGAACTGCCACCTTGCACCAGGCTGACAGTGACACCTTCCGAAGATGAGGTGTCCGCGTAAGTGACGGTGTCATTACCCGCGCCACCGTAAAAAGCATCTTTACCACCTGCACCAGACATGGTGTCATCTAAATTACCGCCGACCAATACATTGTCTTCGTCGTTACCATACAGTTTGTTGGCATTGGTGTATGAACCGGTGAGATTTTTGATGTTGGTATATCTGTCACCCGAAGCAGCACCAGTATTACTGTTTGCCTTGGATGCATCTAAGTAAGCGGTGACGTTTTCGTTCAATTTTTCATAGGACACAGTGGAGTCTGTGCCTGCAGTGGCGATAAAGGAATCACCTCCACCCGATGCGTAAAACATATCATTGCCGCCATTGCCAGTCAGCGTGTTGGCCGCGTCATTGCCCTCAAGCGTGTCGTTGTTTTTGCTGCCAATGATATTTTCGATGTTGGTATAAGTATCGCCAAAAGCTTCACCTGTGTTGGTATTAGGTGCTTTGAGACTGGCTGATACGCCTGTATTGCTGGCGATATTCTCGTAGCTCGCTGTGTCTATGCCTTCACCACCATCCAACGTATCAGCACCTATACCTCCTATCAATAAGTCGTTGCCTTTCATGCCGCTCAAAATATTGGCGTCGTTATTCCCCACCAATACATCATCAAAATAGGTTCCTATGGCATTTTTGATTCTGATGAAAACATCACCTTGCGCGTAAACACCTTCGTTGGACTTACTTCCATCCAAATAAACCTTCACACCCGTAGCAATTCCTGTGCTTATGTCTGCGTCAGAATGGATATAACTGACCGTATTGTTATTGTCATTGCTGTCTGAGCCACCACTGAGCGTGTCTGCCCCTAGTCCGCCTTCCAAGGTATCGTCGCCCAAACCGCCGAAAAGAGCATTGGCTTTAGCGTTGCCCCTCAAATCATCATTGAATTTTGAACCGATGATATTTTCAATGTTGAGCAAAATATCACCAACAGCATCTGCGCCTTGGTTGTTGATTTGATTTTGCAGATCGATAGTCACACCCAATGCCGCACCATTTTTGAGAATGGACAAGGCATTTTCATAGCTGACCGCATCCCCAGCGCCAGCACCGCCATCCAAGGTGTCTGCTCCCAAACCGCCTTCTAAGGTGTCGTTTCCTTCGCCCCCAAGCAATTGGTTTTTTTCATTGTTTCCAACCAACAAATCATTGCCAAGGCCTCCGGTGATGTTTTGTATATTTTGCAAAACATCACCATCCGCCGTACCACCCGTACCTTGACCCGACGTGCTACCTGTTCGGTCCCATGCCAACTTGACCGCCACTGCAGCTGACGAATCTTGGTAACTGACGGTGTTATTGCCAGATCCACCGTCAAGCGTATCCCTACCTTCACCACCTACCAAGGAGTCATCACCCGCACCACCGATCAAGGAGTCATTACCTGAGCCGCCTTTGATCACGTCATGACCGACGCCACCGTAGATAGTGTCGTTGTCTGCGGTGCCGTTGATGGCGTAACTGATACCTCGTGCTGGTAAGTACAGTACCGTATTGCCTTTGCTGTCATCAGGAATATTGATGTCTGTGGTGTTGCGGTAATCTCCAAATCTGAAGGTGATGGGGTCTGCCAACCGAGAGGAATAATTGGGTTGGACATACACATTTGAACTGTAGAAATCTACCTTTAGCTGAAAGTCGAACGGCGTGAAATTCGTGTCTGTGTCTGCTATGGGATTCCAACACATCTTTAATCGCAACACCTTGATGCCGTCTGCTGGCAGTTCTATCGAAGTGACAGATGGACCGAATTTGACAAAATCAGTGACGTTGTAAAACCCAAACCCTTCAGGCAGTGCATGAGAACCTTGCGCCAAACTCAACACCACTTTGTCGGCTGTTGCCAAACCTGGCAATGCCAAATCCATGATGACCAAGTCATTGGCTGTTTTCACATACACATTGTGTCCGGTTGCATTGACAGCCAGAGGATTTTGTTGAAGCAATAAATTGGGTTTGATTTTGGTCAACTGTAATGACTGATCGACCAAACTGACATTGGATACTTTAAATTCAGACGAATGGTAGACATGACGGGAGGCTTGCTCTTGCAGCGTTGGGTCTACATTGTTGGGTGGATTGATCTGGTCAATATTGACTTTTGCAATAATGTTTGCACTGGCGTCTGTAAAAATGATTTTGTTATCTTGTATGGTGTAAGTAGAACCAGTGGCAAATGAATATTTGTCATTGATACCCAATTTCAGAGTGATTTCAGGGTTATCCCCTGCATCAGCAATGGCTTTAACACCTTCTGCTGAAAGCACGATATTGCTGTTGACATTGTCTTTGCTGAAATCAAGTGTTTGTATGCTTTTGAAACGATTTCCTATGGAACCATTGGCAAGCAAGTTAACCACGCTCAAGGCGGTGCCGTTGGTGGGTAATTCATTCCATATGACACTATCGTTTCCACTACCACCAATCAAAGTATCAACACCGTATTGACTCTCGGTTCCTGCGATGAATATATCGTTGCCATCACCACCCAAAAGACTGTTGTTACCCGAGTCACCTGCCAAAGTATCGTTGTATGCTGATCCAGTGAGATTTTGTATATTGAACAAACGGTCACCATCAGCGTCCCCGCCATAGGTGTCACCCATGGATGTATCTAAATAAACACTGACCCCTTTGGCCGAATTGGCATAGGTCACCGTATTCGTTTGACCTGACCCATTGGTGGTGTTGATTTCATCTCCATACAACCAATCAGCGCCTAAACCGCCATCTAAGGTATCGTTGCCTGCGCCGCCTACCAAAGTGTCATTGCCTTCTTTTCCAAAAAGAGAATCGCTACCGATTTTTCCTTCGATGACATTGTTCTCTTTATTGCCAGTGAGCTTATCGGAATAGTTTGACCCTATGATATTTTCAATGCTGATGAGTACGTCTTGATCTGTTGTGGTGTCGTTCGCACCCTCATTACCCAAGGTCACAAAGACTATTCCGTCTAAGCTAAAGTCTGCTGTGTCTATGCCATCTCCGCCATCTAGCGTGTCTCTTCCTAGGCCGCCGCCACCAGACAATGTATCGTTACCAGCACCCCCTGCCAAACTGTTAGATTCATCACTGCCAGTGATGCTGTCGTTGAACGCAGAGCCCATCACGTCTTGTATGCGTATCAGCTTGTCACCTTCTGCATCTCCACCTTGCTGAACAGAAGCGTTGCTTAAATCAATTTTGATAGCGCTTGATGAGTCTTTGTAGGTGACTAAGTTATGTTCGTTATTGTTAGCAATGTCTCCGCCACCATCAATCAGATCACGTCCGGCGCCGCCTGCCAAGGTGTCGTTTCCTTTACCACCGTACAAAGAATCATCACCCTCTGCACCATAAATCGTGTCATTTCCATCCAACCCGTAAAGCATATTATTTTGGCTGTCGCCAACGATGAAATCAGCATACGTGGTTGCCACGACATGGGTGAAGTTGCTGAGCACATCGTCATTGGCATCACCACCAGCATTGGTGTGAAGTGCTAAATTTATTTTGATACCTTCTGTATTGGTACTCTCTTGGTAACTGATGGTATTGATACCTTGTCCACCATCTAATGTGTCAGCACCGCCACCGCCATAAACCGTGTCATTGCCGTTACCTGCATTGATCATGTTGTCCTGAGAATTGCCTTTGAGCACATCGTTGTAATCAGAACCGATCAGATTTTCAATATTGATCAATGTGTCACCAGTCGCGCCCCCTTCTTCGTTATTGTCACTGTCGAGTTGGACTTTCACTCCAGAGGTATTTTTTGCATAACTTGCAGTGTCATTGCCAGACCCGCCATCCAAGGTATCGGAGCCTATACCGCCATCAATAGTGTCATCCCCTTGCCCGCCAACCAATGAATCATCACCTGCATTTCCGAATACCACATCATGACCGCTGCCAGCGTTCACATTATCAACACCATCTGTGCCGTTGATGGCATAACTCATGCCGCGTGCAAACAAATACAAGGTATCGACGTCGGATGTTTGCGCAAGGGTTTTAAAGTCACCGTAACTGAATTTAATCTCAGTGGTGGTGATACTCACACCATTGGCATCAACAAAGTTTGCAATCAATTTAAATTGCTGTGTGGGTATCTCCGTTTGAATGTCGTCGACTGCATTCCATGAAAGTCTGATTCTTTGTATGCTGGTGTTGCCAGGCAAAATATCTAACGAGGTAACTGATGTGAAATCTTGTTTATTGACCTTAAACCCAGGAACCTTAAAGTCGGACGGTAAACCCGCATCATTTTTTACCAATGACAAAATTAATTTGCTGGCACTAGGCTGCCATTGCATTTTCAAATCTGCAGATACTTTAGAAACTTCAAGTGGTTGAACTTTTCCGCCACCGATCACATTCACTTGCAATGGTTTTTCAGACAGCAAGCGCCTGACTTCAATTTCACCAAAATCTGTTTTTTTATCACCGTAGCTGAGGTTGGACAATTTACCTTCTGCAGTGCTGACCAATATAGGTTTGTTTTGCACTGGTTGTTCTGGAACTTTGTAGGTGTAGTCTTCAAGCTTGAAGGTTTTTTTGTCGTTTGGAGGTGCACCCGGCGTAGCAATGTCCGACGCGGCGGCGGTTGTGGTCTTTCCGGTTCCCGGCCCTTGCCCTGGTCCTTCACCTGGGCCTTTGCCTGTCACAGCCTCACTTTTTGACAATGAGGCCGTTTGAAGTGATTTAGATATTTGCTCTACTTTGGCCGCAAGCTGCTCAATTTTTTCTTGCGCTTTGACTTCGTCACCCTCTTTGCCTAAATTGAATTCAAAGCCCAACTTATCACTCACGCCAGGCACAGGCTTGATCGTTGTGGCTTCTATGCGGTAACTGCCACCTTCAACAGGTTTGACGATGCCGACTTTTTTGAATTGATCGGCCAGAGGTACATTGACCCCGCCTTTGAATTTTGCAATGGCTTTGTCAGGGGAAAGCGTGGCCTGTAAGGCGGCTTGAGGCAATAAAAATCTCTCGCCGTTTTTTCCCACAATGACTAAGTCAAGGTCGACAATTTCTACATTGGAAATGTCATTGCTGTCTATGGGTAAATTGAATTGAAGACTACCCGAGGCAGCAGCCTCAGCAGGCACCAAGGTGGTCAAAATATTGTTTGATGGAATATCTGCTTGAGACAAGTCAGCAGAACCGCCAGTGCGGTTGTCAGTATCAGCCATGTGGAATCCCCAGTGAGCAATTGATAAAAGTTACTACTTTTTTTATAGTGATACTGCTTTTGAATACTGCTGAATTTTAATTATTTAACTGCAACTCAAGCTGTTTTTTTACATGCTTATGATTATTTTTAGTCTTTATTAAAAAAAAAGCAAACGTTTTTTTAGGATTGTGGCAAATCTTCACTGCTGGGTTGGATCTCAACAGGTTTACTTGCCAAATTGCCGGTACTTAACTTTGTAATTAACGTTGTTAACAGCTGCTCATGACGTTCTTGCTGATCGATCTGCGTCATCTTCATTTCATGGATCAACTCGTTTCTAGAGGACATTTCGTCCTTGGCTCTTTGTGCCGTCAACAACATCATCTGGTTGGCGTTTTCTGTGAGCTCAACAAGCTTGGCTTGATCGATTTGAATTTGTTCTCTGTAATCCAAGGAGGATCTGGATTGTTCAAACATGATGGCAATGATTTTTTCAATCCGGTCATTCAAATCTTGCAATTGGTTTTGCTGTGATTGCGTAGACTGGAACCATGTACGCAATTGATCCAACCAACCAGCACGCTCTAATTGCACTTGTTCTGCGTTACTGATAGTGGCATTATTTAATGCGACCTGTTGTTCATGCTGCTGAGCTAACCAGCGCGACTGCATGTCCATAGTGAGCGACATCAGCTCTGAGTTCTTACTGATACTGACTTTGATGAGCTCTTGCTCAGATTCGAGCAACACCAGAGATTTTTTTTGAACATCGACAGAATCAATGGCAGCCTTCAAAGAATCCAAGGAATCTTGACGGATATTTTCAATCACCTTCATGTTGTTTTCTTGCTGTAAGGTCATTGACTGAATCTGTTGTTGCACCTCGCTGTGCTTGATGGTGTTGTCTTTGACCTGAACGACCAGCTCTTGCATAGAGGCAAGTATTTGGCGCACCCTGCGCTCAGATTGCTCCATGGCCACAATCAAACCTTGCAACACCGGTGAGTGTTCGGCCAATTTACTCAGGGCAACCGACATTTGGGCCACATCGGATTCTGATTTTTCTGAATGACCGCTGCCAAGTTTGGTCAATATTGAACTGCGTGTTTGCAGCATTGAAACGAGTTCGACGGTGGCGCTTTTGATAAACACCATCAGCATACCCATGATCAATGAGCCCAACACACCAAACAAGGATGCGCTGAAAGCAACGCCCATGGCCCGCATAGGTTCAGTCAAACGCGCCACCAATTCATTGACAGCTGCGACCGGGTCGGTCATGCCTGAACCCGCAGAAAATGAACCGATCAATTTACCAATTTCCTGCAAAGCACCTAACAAACCGATAAACGTTCCCAGCAGACCCAAGCCCACCATCATGCCCGACATGAATTGCGCCAGCAGCAATTTTCTGTTTTGCCTTGCATGGAATCTTTCAATTTCAGACTCCACCGCTGTTTGCTGCACACTGCTTATTTCTGTCGCGTAGGTTTGCAATAACAATTCCAGCACTTCAGTGACGTCATTGCTTGTGCTCTCCTTGTCTTGCTCCAGAATTTCGCGCGCAGCAGACGCATCTTTTTTGACAGTCAATGCATTTGTAAAATCTTCAATCAATTGCCCTTCACGATTGATGCGGCGAACGTGGTTCAACATTTGGAAACAACCACCGACAATCAATATCAGTATCAAATAGTTGATTTGCGGATGCGGGTTGCCGTCAATGGTCCCCATGATTTCATGGTTGAAATACACAGAACCTAAAGCAATCAATGCGATAGGAATGCCCACATACAAGTAATAGCGTTGAAGTCTTTTCATATATTTTTCAAAATGAATCAATGAGGCTCGCGCATAGCGCGAGTACTGAAGCGAAGCAAGGGAGAAAGCAAATAACTGAGCACACTGCGTTGACCGACGACCACGTCGGCACTGGCAGTCATACCTGGCAAGATAACTTCTTGAGACAAAGGTCCATGGGCTGGTTTGGTTTCAACCACTACACGGTAATAACGCTGACCGTTTTCATCTGGCAAGGTGTCTGAACTGACTTCAATCACCTCACCCTGTAACGCACCATAAACGGTGTAGTCATAAGCACCTAGCATGACCCGTGTTGACAATCCTGTGCGCAAACTGGCTCTGTCGTCAGGACGGACTCTGGCCTCTACCGCTAAAGGCCCTTCACTGGGCGTGATTTCAAGGACTGGTTCGCCTGGCTTGACCACACCGCCAATGGTGTTGAACATCAAACGATTGACGAAACCGGTGCTTGGTGCTCTGACTTCAGTGCGCGAAACGCGGTCATTGTCTGCACGTATGCCTGCATTGATGCGGTTGATTTCACCGCTGATTTGGTTGAGCTCGGTGCGTGCCTCGGCCTTGAATCGGGATTGTGATTCGTTGATACGCGCTGTGTACTCTGCTTGCGCAGAAATCAAACGCGGGATGGTATTGACTACATCTCTGAATTGGGTGTTGAGACGCTCGGATCGGCTTTGAGCATCTAATAATTCCATTTGAGACGCCGCTCCCTTTTTGAACAAACCATCAATCATGGCCGTTTGTTGCTTGGCAAGATTCAATTCTGTGCTGAGGCTTTGCGATCTGGCCTGGGCTTCTTTCAGTTCTGCTTGACGCTGGTTGATTTGTTGTTGCAATGCCGCTTGTTCAGACCGCAATCTGGATTGCCGCTCATCAAAGGCATTTTTTTCAAGCGACTGAATACTTATGCTGATATCGTCGTCAAATTGCACATACGAGCTTCCTTGCGCTTCTGCTCGCAGTCTGGCTTGCGCTGCCTTCAATGACTGCAAACGGGTTTTACCTTGCAGCAAATTGCTGTTGGCGTTCACATCGGATAAACGCATCAAGGTTTGACCGCTTTGTACTTTCTGCCCTTCATGGACCAGAATTTCCGACACGATGCCGCCTTCAAGGTGTTGCACGACTTGTGACTTGCTGGCTGTAATGATGCGGCCTTGCGCCCTGACAATCTTGTCAATAGGTGCCCACGCAGCCCACAGCAATAAAAAAATCACAACCAACAAAAGTAAAAATACCAAGCGCCTGTCTTTGGAGGCGAATACGTCATCTTCTTGTGCTGACAAGTCTGCAGAGAAGCGCTGAGTTGTAGCACCCCAAAGAGGGCCGATGTTTGGCTTCAACGATGAAAATTCAAATTTCTTCATGGCTGAATTGGCCTGACGAGTATGCGGGAATTGTTGGCTGACTGGCTTTCAGACTCAACCACACGCATGGTGATATTTTCTGGCTTAGATCCGTTTTTAATCAGCACATTGCGTATTTCATTGAGCCTGTAATAAGCAATGCGTGAAGATTCTGAAAAACCTTTAGGCGTCACGACTTTGAGCTCAAATACAAAAGTAGATAGGTTGGCTTGAGCAGAAACTTTGGAAATGAATTCTGCAGCTTCAGCATCGCTGAGCCTGAGCACATCTTTGTCAAAGACAATGACCACACCGCCAGAATCCATTTGTAAAAACTGGTTTTGCCCTGTTTTTGTCTTTTGTCGATTTTCAGTTGCTTTGACAACTTCAGATGGCGTATTGATTTCACCGGTGCCACCGATATCCTGACTTTTACCCGGTTCGTTCTTTTGCTTGGCTTGTCCTTGCTTTAAGGTTTCTAACTCTTTTTGCAGTTTGGTGAGTTGCTTACTCTGCTCCACCACCTTTTGCTCAGCCATTGTTTTTTCAAGAACGATCTTTTCTATAGACTGGCTTTGATTGGCTTGTTGCTTTGAGGCTTGTTCGGCTTTAAGCGATTCAGGGTTACCTTTTTTCTCATTCTCCATGGTTGATCTGGGCTTGCTGACAACCGCCTTGTCTTCTGGTTTGACTTGCTCAGGTTTCATCTTAGAAATTTGCATGATGGTGCTGATCACCACAATCGACATCACTGCAATCACGAAAAGCAGGTTGATGGCTAAATTGGTTACTGCATCCACATAACCCGGCCAGAAAATATCGGATGCATCATTTGATTCAGAGGCTGCGGACATGCTTGTGTCTTCTTAAAAAGTTATCACTGGATTGATCAACTGAGGGTAGATAGTCATTTCTTTTCCTCCAAAGGTTCAATAGAAAACTCTTTGGCTGGATCTATAGACCTCGAATCCGTCGGATTTTTCTCGTTAATGTCTGTTATGTAGTTTGACGGTTGGACTTCCATCGAAGAAGGGGCTGTTGCATCAGGGCTTTCTTTGTTGATGATGACCACCGCAGGCAAAATCTTAGAGACAGCTTTCTGTTTATCTATTGCTTGAGTTTGTACGTTTGTATCTGATACAGGTGGTATGGCTGATTGACCAGATGGCACTGAATCTACTTTCGGCAAAGGCGTTTCGCCAGCATCAGGCATATTTTTCACGCCCTGGTTCTTTTCTTTGACAGTCACTGGTTTTTTCAACTCTAAGGTATCGTTCTTTTCTGGGCTTTTGACGATAGCCATGGATGAATTGATGTTGCTGGTTTGATTGACCATGTTTTGCAACTGACTGAGCGTTCCTAGGCGGCGTAACAATTGGGCATGCGCTTGCATTTGCTGAGACAGCGTTAGAACCAATCTTTGTCGCGCGTTGAAATACCGTTCATTGGCATCCATCGCTTCCATCATGGAGCCAACGCGCCCCGTCTTCATTTGCTGGCGTAATGTATTTAAGACAATCATGGCGGCGTCTTGTTCTGCCAAACCTGTAGAGATACGCAAGGTGGCCGACTGCAGCAATGCAAAGTCGGCGTCTACACCTTGCATGATCCTATCTTCTTCTTCTGCTAATTTACTTTGTCTGTTGGCCAGTTCAGCTTTAGCCAACTTGGCTGCATACACATCTTTTCCACCCAGCGAAAACTCCCAAGACATGACCCCTACAGCGCGTGTATCAGTTTGGCTCGCATTGGCTCCTCTGACATTTTCCGATTGGTCTTTTTCTACATTCAATGAGACTGTGGGGTAAAGCCTGCTGTAAATAGACGAAATCACTTTTTCTTGAACTTGAATATCTTTTCTGAGAATACGCAAATCCTGACTGTTTTCCCATACGAATTGCCGGATGAGCGATTGGGTCGCAGGAAGTCCTGGAAATTGATTGAGGTAAGGCAATTGAATAGTGCTGGGTTTGACACCTACCAAGCGTTCCAATTCAAGCAAAGCACTTCTGTAGTTGGCTTGCTGCTCGATACGGCTTTGTCTTGCTTGCAGCACCCTGGCTCGAATTCTTTCTAAATCTGCCACAGAAGCAACGCCTGACTGATTGCGGTTTTGAATATAGTTGAGCAGGTCATTGAATTCCACCAGCTGCTCATCTGAAAACTCCATGACCATCCGAGCGACTGAGACATTGATAAATGCATTGGTCACCGCCAATGACACTGACTCGCTGGCAACGTATGAGCGCCAGATAGTTGCTTGTTCATTGCTTAACTCAGCCATCCAGTCGTTGATGGCAGGTAAATTGATGATGGGCTGGCTTAAACGTACAGAGGACGATTTAGTGGTGTGTTTATTACTTGCTTGGTTAAGCGGTTCGGATTTTTCTGGGCCTTTTTGAAGACGTACACTGGCTTTGGGAAACAATTCTGATCTGGCTTGTTTGCTGCGCGAAATAGCTATGTCTATCTGCGCCTGTGCTTGGTCCATGACTTGACTGTTGTTCAAGCCCATTTTGATGAGTTCTGCCAGATTCTTAGCGCCAGCGATATCTACTGCGCTTTTGTCGAAATTCAGCGTACTGTTGGATTCATTGACCTCTTGATCGGGTAAATCTATGTAGGGGGTTTTAACCATGACACCAAAGGTCAGCCTTTGTCTGGAAAAATCAGGCGTGTACACCAATGACTCATCCTGGTTCGCCTGTCCACGGCGTTTACGCTCAACCCTTCCCACCGCTTTGTCTGGATTGACTAACTGAGGCCATTGGTTAAGAACAATAGGTTCGGTAATTAACTTGGTTTGTCTGGCTTGTACAGAGGCTTGACTGATGGCAGGTTCTTTATCTGCAGGGAGTTTTATCGTTTGATCTGCTTTTGGCCCTCTGCTTTTTAAAGTAGTGCCCAAGGTCTGAGCGTTATCTAGCAGACCTGCCTTATCACTGTTGACATTTTCAATCATTTGCCGAGTGGCATCTCTTTCTTTGGCAACATCTACTGAAGACTTAGAGGCGGATATTGGCGCAGTATCTTGCGACTGTGCCCACGTCAAGTTGAACTGTGCATGCATTAAAGTTGCAGCCAAGACACTGAGACGCATTGAATTGCCGGCAGATAAATATCTAATTAACATTAACGCTCCCTGAATGCTTCTCTTATTTTTAATACCGGCTTAAATAAATACGACAGTACGGATTTTTTTCCCGTTTTGATATCAACCTGCGCTTGCATACCTGGAATGATGGGAAGCATTTCCCCATTGGGTGATTTCAAGGCAGTGGTGCTTGTTTTGACCAGTGCGCGGTAATACGTTTCGTCACGCTTGACTTCGTCTCTTAATGTGTCAGGACTGATTTGTAAAACTTCAGCCTCAAGCCAGCCGTAAATACCAGAGTCGTAAGCCGTGAGTTTGACGGTGGCAGGCAGGCCAGGGTGAAGAAAAGCGATATCGGTGGGTCGAATGCGCGTTTCTATCAATAGCGTTTCCTCAACCGGTACGATTTCAAGAATATCCTGACCCGACTGCACAACCGCCCCCAAAGTATTGACGCGGATATTTTTCACAATGCCTTTTTTGGGCGAATACACAATGGTTCGCTTGTAGGCATCAGTACGACCAGCCAATGTGGCTGTGTGAGAACCCATATCGCCTTCTATGCGCGATAGCTCGGAGCTGGCATCAGCCTTGAATTTGTCATTGATTTCATTGATACGGCCTCGGGTTTCAGCCAGAGATCGCTTGATACGCAACACGTCAATATCAGATACCAAGCCTTTGGCGGCCAACGGTTCAGTTAACTGCAACTCTTCTTGACTGATTTTCAAGTTTTGAAGTTGTGACGCCAGATTGCCTTCCAAGGCTTTTCTGCGTGCTTGAAACGTATCTATTTCACTTTGAATCAAATCCGCAGTGATACCTGAAAAATCTGCAGCGCTGAGTTTGGTTTTTCCCAGCGATTCAGCCTTCAGTCTGACTGACGCGGCTCGCAAAGCATTGATACGCGCCTTGGTTTCTTGCATATTGGAGCCAATCTTCACATCGTTGATACGCATCAACGCTTGGCCTTGTTCAACATGCTGACCTTCTTTGACCATGATCTCGGCTACCACACCGCTCTCCATGCTTTGAACCACTTGTTCGCGACTGGTAGTGATGACTTTTCCAAGCCCAGAGGTGACTTCATCAAGCGTGAACACGGAAGCCCAGACAATAAACGCCACAATGACAATAGCGGTCGCCCACAGACTGTGTCGAGCCCAAGCCTGTGGCGGTTGGAGTTTGAAAAGGTAAATATCGTTGTACTGGTCGCGCAAGGCTTCGCGTGCATTTTGTTGTCTGTGCGCCATCACACGCGCCATCAATACGGGATCTGGTGCATTCGCAGTGACTGCTGGTTTGGGTTTGGTTTTGAATAAGAACTTGAGAAAGAAGTTCATGCCGCCACCTCACCTACGGTTTTGAGTGTCGGCCTCGGACGCTGTACCCGTCCTTCTTTGACTGCTTGCATCACATCATCACGTGCACCGTCTGCGACGATGCGGCCTTGATCCAGAATGATGAGACGGGAAGCCAGTTCAAGTGGGCCAGGACGGTGGGTTGCCATCACCACCAGTTTTCCTTGAAATTCAGTTCGCAACCGCAGTAGCAACTGCTGCTCGCCCGGCATATCCATAGCGCTGGTCGGTTCATCAAGCAATAGGATGGGGGTGTCAGACAACAACGCACGTGCCAATGCAACCAGTTGACGTTGCCCCCCTGACAGCGCCATGCCTGATTCACCTAACTGCATATCTAACCCATGCGGATGTTCTTTGATCAAGCTTTCTAAACCGCAAATTCTCAGCACATGAAGAAATCTTTCATCTCTGACTTTGGGCGAAGCAATCAAGAGGTTTTCACGCAGACTGCCTTTGAACAACACCACATCTTGAGATACCCAGGAGACCTGTGCGCGCCAATCAGCAGGAGACAACTGTTTGAGTTCGAGTCCATCCACCATCAATCTGCCATGCGTGGGCGTGATCAAACCAGCCAATAGCCGCAGCAAACTCGATTTGCCCGAACCCACAGGGCCCATGACAGCAGTGATTTCATTTTTTTGAAATTGCAGTCTGGGTATTTGGAGCACAGTGCGATCCGAGCGAGGGAAACTGAACTCGATACCATCAAGCTCTAAGTGATTTTTGAACCTGTCAATGCTGACGAATGTTTTGCCATGCGAATCATTGACTGGCAATGCCATGACTTTGTCGACTGCGCTGAACGACATTTTGGTGTTGTGCCATCGGGCCATCAAGCCAGCCACTTGCGCCAAAGGAGCCAATGCACGGGAGGCCAAAATACTGCACCCTATCAAAGCACCAACTGTCAGTTGACCCATCAATATCAGATACACACCGAGCACAATCAAACTGGTACTGGCCAGTTGCTGTAACCATTGACTCATGTTGACCGTCAACGAAGAAGCCAATCGGCTGGCCATGGCGCTTCTGGCGGTTGCTGCGCAAACTCTCTCCCATCTGCTTTGTACACCCGATTGAGCGCCCAATGCCTCAATGGTTTCTAACCTTTCCATGGATTCAATCAGCATGGCGTGCTTTTGGGTATTTTCAAATTGATAACGCTCAACAGAACGCCTGATGGGGATTTGTGTCAGCGCACCAAATAACATCGTCAAAATGCCAGCGACGAGTGGAATCCACACCAAGCTTCCACCCATCCAAAAAATCACGGCTAAAAAAAGAAAACAAAAAGGCAAGTCAGTCAACACCACCAAGGTACTTGAGCTGACAAAATCCCGCACTGATTCGAATTCGCGGATTTGACCGGACCATTGTCCGCTGGAATTGGGTCGTTGTTCTGCTTTGAGTTGCATGGTTTTTTTAAAAATAGCCGCTGACAACACCAGATCGACACGCTTACCAGCCTCATCCAATACATGCGCACGCAAACTTCTTAATCCAAATTCGAGCAAACCTGCCAATGTGACACCAATGGCCAAGGCCCACAATGAGTTCAATGCCGCATTGGGTACGACGCGGTCATAGACATTCATAGAGAACATAGACCCTGCCAAGGTCAGTAAATTGATCAAGATGGCAGCGATGACACAGTCACCATAATGCGCGCGAAGTCGGCCAAAAACACCCCAGAACCAGTCACTGTTTTTGACTGCCCATTCGCTGTCTGACGAGTGGTGACTTCCTGTGTAAACCGCGGCAAGCACCAGCCCTGTCATTTCTGTTTGTAACGTCTCTAATGCACACCATTGCGACTGCGCAAACTGCGTCTGTTCATCGGACACAGTTTCTGTAAACAACTGTACATTGGCTTTATCCGCGCTGATAGATGTCAGTAAAGCCCAGTTGTTTTCTTTCAATTGAAGCAAGCAGGGAAAAGTAAGAATGTCTTTGACATGATTGACTTGGTAAGTACGCGCTTGTATGCCGTAGCTTTGCAAATGAACTGCGGCTACTTCTGGTTCAAGATCTTTGGGCATCTGCGTCGCTTGAGCAGACAGATCACGCCATGAGACGCGTACCCCAAATTCAAGTGCCAAAGCTGATAATGCACGCCAGATCACTTCATAACTCCAAATAGTCTGCGAGATATCCACGCAAACTCAACAGTCGCCATGAAGTCAATGATGTATCTGAAATCGCCGTCATGGCATTGGTTCTGGCAGTGAATAATTCATTCTCTGCATTCAATACGTCCAGCAATGATCGGCGTCCAATTTTGAATTGCTCGCTGTAAGCAGCGACTACCTGCTGTGAGCTTTCCACATATGCCTGAAACGTTTCTAGCGAGGCTTGATTGGCTAGCAATTCGAACCACTGGGATTCAACAGCAGTTCTGACTTTGTAGGTGGTTGAATCAACCGCACTTTCAGAGGCCTGAATGGCTTCTCTGGCGGCACGGTTGCTGTATTTGTAACCCGGATTGAGAGGCAACACCCATTGCAAATTAACGCCTACGCTGATGTCGTCTTGGCGTCCAAGCACAAAGCCATAGTTTTGACCTGTGCGGGTGACAGCTTCAGCATTGATTTTGGGTTTGGTAACGCTGCGACTGATTTCCAAATTGTGCACATTGGTCTTGACCTCAGAGAGAGATTTTTGGAGTTGCGGGCTGTTGTTCAAAGCCTCACTGATGGCTTGATCAAGGGTTTGCGGCAAAGGCACATTGCCCAGTTCTGTGATGAGTTGATCCAGATTGGCCAAGGTGCTCAAATCTGGTGAATTCATACCGCTGTGATTTCTCCATTGCAAGCGTGCCGATTCAAGCTTGGCCATGCGACTAGTAAACGTTGACTCAGCCAGTGCCACTCTCGCCTGCGCTACTGACAAATCGGATGCGCGCCCGATGTCTGTTCGCGCTATGTCCTTCATTTGCGCGACATAATTGCGGTGGAGTTTTAAATTTTGCCGAGCCAGTTCAGTCAGTTGGTGCTGCCGAATCACTTCTATATAAAACTCCACAGTTCGCAATATCAACTGCTCTCTGGTTGTGACCAGTTGCCAGTCATAGCCCAAAGAACCGGCTTTCAAACGCCTCACATTCGGCCCCAGTGAGGGGTCGTAAAGCGGCTGAGTTAACTTCAGTTGCGCTTGTACTTGATCGTTGAACGTACTGGTTCGGTTGCTGAGATAGAGTTTTTGTTGCTCCTGGCCATAACTTCCGCTAAAGCTCAGTTGGGGATAAATGCCTGATCGCGCCTCTCTCACTCTTGAGACCGCCATGCGACTTTCTGACTCGGCCTGACTCAAGTCAGGGTGGTTTTGCAGCACCAATAAAACCAATTCACGCATGCCATTGAAATTCTTTTTGGAACTTTCATCAGTGACAGCTGTTTTTTCGGTACTGTTTTCAAGCCCTGAGGTCTGCGCATTTGAAGCCACACTCAGACATACCAAACATATCCCAAAGACCGAATAATATTTATTGGATTTCATTGATTTCACAACCGGTGAAAGTGCTTTTTTTTAGATTCAGTTCTTAACCTGACCGGTTAATTCCGGCATCAATGAATATTCGATCGACAATTCTTTGGGACTGGTGACGTTGAGTTCAATCCAAATCACACGGCCATTTCTTGAAAATTGAAATGATTGGTGCATACTGACTCGTCTGTTGAGCAACATCTCCCAACCTTTGACACGCGCATCTTCCACCAGCGCATCGCGGGCCGTGTCTAAACAAGTGACGCTTTCACACACGGGTTGTGGCTTCTTAGGCTTTTCTGCTTTGATTTCAATCGGTGGATTTGCATTGAGCTCAGCTTCATTGACTTTGTTCTTTTTATTTTTCTTGTTGTCCTTGGCAGCCACGGGTGGTTCGACTGGTTTGACCACTTCTACTTCTACTGGCTTAGGCGGTTCTGGTTTGTTTTCATAAGAAACCTTTGCATACAAACGCCCCAACATTTTTTCGCCTGCACCCACCACGGTTTCTTCATTCACCCTGGTAGGTTCTGCACTCGGAATCCAAGGGAAGTCATAGACAGGTTGTTTCTGCCATTTGTTAGGAACGACACCTTCTTTCACGCTAGGTAAGTAGGGTGCAAACAACATTTTGTTGATAGGTGGTTCAAGTTCTTTTTGAACTTCTGGATTGGGCACTATTTGTGCCATGACTACGGGTGGCGTCACAGGACGCTGGGCATTGATCACCTCAGGCGTTATTGGACTGCGTTCAGGCCTGTTACCAGCCAGGTCGCGAGGAATACTGAGTTGTCGAACCTCTCGAGGGGATGGCGGTAAGGGAGTATCGTCATCGACACTGAGCAAAGATGAGCATGCTGAGGTCAACGCAGCCATTGCAATCAGACTAAGGCCATTCCATTGATGTTTGAAAACTTGCATAGAGGTATCCAATGTGGTTTGTCGGTTTGAAAAATTGATAACAAGAACTTTGAGGGTCTATTGGCTATTGGCTATTGGCTGTTGGCTTCATCTGCGGGTGCAGCAACTACCTTGAGCTTGTTGCCTGATTGGTTCAACACAATCGAATAAATAGCATCAACGCCTTGGGTCGTGTTAATCAATCGAATATCCAAAATACGTGGGCCTTGCACAAAAGTCAGCACGTAACTGGTTCCTAATCTGACCAAGGAATGCAACTTCCAGCTTTTTAAAACCGCATCATTGACAAGCTCTGAGCTGACTTGTTCGCTGAAAGTGTTATTGACAGAGGCATAAAAAATACCCGTTTGTTGGTTACCCTCACCCAACAGCACTGTTTGTTCATGCCGCACCAATTTCATGACATCGATATAGGGATACATCGAGCTTTGCACCAATGGCCATGCGGTTTGAGCCTGTACCCAACCTGAACAGGCCCACCAAAGAACGACAAACAATTTCTTCATCGACATACATATTCCTCTGAATGTGAATAATTGACTTAAATCGGCTTTTTCTTCTCTCACCAGGCATCTGGTCACTGAAAAGACAACATAAATTGAGGACTTAGATACCCAATCCATGGCATCAAAGTGTACTTAAATTTATTTATAAGTAAATAAAGTAATTCTTTAAATGTATTTAAACCGCAACT
>Ga0214919_10001550_pt1 | contig 37366 bp, 33 predicted proteins | sample LL1503_MetaG_FD_177994 | JGI IMG/M metagenome (GOLD analysis project Ga0214919, IMG submission 177994) | Freshwater microbial communities from Lake Lanier, Atlanta, Georgia, United States - LL-1503 | ecosystem: Environmental > Aquatic > Freshwater > Lake | place: USA: Georgia | collected...
TGCTAACTCGTGTACGCGGACCTTTGACACTTTTTCCCCTGTCTTGGCCCGCATGAAACTTCACATGCAAGCCCTAGTTGTACGACCTCATAGTTCTAGCGAGCTCATTTGAGTTTCATATCTTTCGTATCCATTTCTTCAGTTAATGCAGTGCCCCATGGTATCGAACCCAAGGCCTGAATACATAATGGCCTTAAGGCTCAACCGGATTGTCTGGGTGAATATCGATGCGCCAGCCAGTTAAACGGGCCGCTAAGCGTGCATTTTGCCCATCTTTTCCGATGGCAAGTGAGAGTTGGTAATCAGGCACAACCACCTTGGCACAGCGCCCGGCTAGGTCTGTGATTTGAACGGATGCAACTTTTGCTGGCGCAAGTGAATGCCCAACAAATGTTGCAGGATCTTCTGACCAATCCACAATATCAATCTTCTCTCCATGCAATTCATCCATCACTGCGCGAGCACGTGCACCCATGGGTCCAATCAATGACCCTTTAGGACTGACTCCTGCACGGTGTGATCGAACTGCAATCTTGGTGCGATGTCCGGCTTCGCGTGCAACTGCCATGATTTCAACGATGCGATCATTAATCTCAGGAACTTCTAGTGCAAATAACTGCTTCACAAGTGCTGGGTGGCTGCGAGATAACATGATCTCAGGGCCTTTTAATCCCTGTTTAACTTCAACAACAAAACATTTAATGCGATCACCGTGGTTGTAAACCTCACCTGGTACTTGTTCTTGTGGCGGAATTCGACCTTCAAAACGACCCAGGTTCACTAGAATCATTTTTGGATCTCGCCCTTGCTGAACAACACCAGAGATAACATCGCCGACATTGGCGGTGAACTCAGCAACGATTGATGCATCATTAGTCTCACGCATCTTCATCTTGATCACTTGACGAGCAGTTGATGTGGCAACGCGCGAAAAACCCTCGGGCATATCTGGCTCATCGCCGATTTTTTCTCCAATTTCATTGAACTGAGGAATCAATATTTGAATTTCTCCAGATTCGCGATCGAGGACAGCATGGGCATGTCGCTTTGCTTCATCAGTTTGGTTATAGGCCGTGAGAACTCCCACTTCAATTGCTTGAATTAACTGCTCTAGTGGAATGCCTTTTTCATTGGTGAGCTCTACTAAGGCTGACATCTCAACATGCATTAGTTGTCACCTTTTCGGTTGAATTCAATTTCAACCACAGCACGCTTGATATCTGCGAAAGCAATCTCATGGTTTTTCATGCGTCCTTTGATGTTTTCAACTAACTGGGCATGGGTATCATTAAATTCACTCAGTCGTGCAGTGATGACGGTTCCATCATGGAGCGTTATCTTGATTAATCGAGTGAGGTTTTTACTCCACTGACGCGGCAATGTCAGTGGTCGGTCAACTCCCGGTGATGTGACTTCTAGTGTGAATGGGTTATCACCCAATAAAGCTTCATTGTCTAAAAGCTCTGAAATGATGCGCGAGACTGAGGTAACTTCATCCATGTTGAGAGGTTTTAGCCCATCAACAACACAGACAATGGTGTTGTGGTTTCCGGCCTTTTGTATGTGAACTTCGTCTAAGAAAAATCCCGCGCTTTCAACTGCTGGGGTGAGAAGTTTAGTCAGTGAATCCTTGAGCGCCATGAGTATTTCTGCTTTCTTATTAAGTTGTAGGTGCAAGTGTAACTAGAAATATGCGAAAGTATCAATTCCAACTTTTATGATTAATGCCAGCGTAACAATGAGGAAAACCTTACGCACAAGGGCTGATCCTCCCCTGATTGCAAGACGAGAACCGATAATTGCTCCTGTGACATTTGCTGCTCCCAACATTAGCCCGAGCTTCCAAATGATTGCACCATTGAAACCAAAAATCATAATGGCACCAAGATTTGTTGAAACATTCACTACTTTTGCAATGGCAGAGGCAGTGATGAAGGCATACCCAAGGGATGCCACCAAAATCAACATGAGAAATGAGCCGGTGCCTGGTCCAAAGATCCCATCATAGAAACCGATGATCAAGCCAGCGGCAATAGAAATGTGAATCCGGCGCTTTGATGCATGGCGCAATAACTCAATCTTTCCTAAATCAGGCTTCAACCATGTGTAAATCGCAACAACGATAAGAAGTACCAGAACAATTGGACGCATAGATTGTGTTGGAATATGCGAGGCTAAAGATGCTCCAATCGCAGAGCCGATAAAAGCAGGAATTGCCATAGCTACTAAAACTTTAATATCTGGTTTAATCTGCCTTCGATAGAGAGCTGCTGCCGTTGTTGTCCCAAAAACTGATCCCAATTTGTTCGTACCAAGAACACTGACTGTATCTGTTTTTGGCAAACCAATTAATAGAGCTGGAAGTTGAATTAATCCCCCGCCACCTGCAATAGAATCAACAAAACCAGCAAAAAATGATGCAGAGATAAGGAATAAGCAAGTAACAAGCGTTAAGTCAGCAAACACTTTTCTAAGCTAGCAACTTGGTAATAGTTGAAACGGCATCGGCAAGTAAAACTTCACTCTTATCCCCGCTCTTGCGGACTCGAACTTCCACCTTGCCTTCAGCTAGCGCTTTACCAACCACCACAATAATTGGATTACCAATTAATTCAGCATCCTTAAACTTAACTCCCGCACTTGCATCACGGCGATCATCGATCATGACAGTGATGCCTGCAGCTTCTAGTTTTTGACCAATATCAAGGGCGGTATCAAATGGAATATCTTCCTTGCCAGTTGCAACAATATGAACCTTGGCTGGAGCGATTTCTGCCGGCCAGTTCAGTCCAATCTCATCACTTGTTTGTTCAGCAATTGCGGCAACTGCGCGTGAAACGCCGATTCCATAAGAACCCATAGTTACGACTTGGGATTTACCGTTGTGATCTAAGACTGTAAGGCTCAGTGCCTCTGCATACTTGCGACCAAGTTGGAAGATATGACCGATTTCAATTGCTCGATCAATAATAATTTCAGTCTTGCACTCAGGACAGCTATCTCCTGTGCGAACTTGCGCAGCTTCAACGTATGCATCAGGAGTGAAGTCACGACCATTAACAACATAGCGCGCGTGATGATCTTTCTTATTAGCACCACTTATCCATGATGTTCCTGGTGCTACGCGAGGATCTGCTAGAACTTTAATCCCAGATTTAGCGACATCTTGTGGTCCGATGTATCCCTTAACAAGTGATGGATACTCCGCAAAATCTGCTTCTTCAAAAACGCGAAGTTCATGAACACCGCCTAGATTTTCTTGCAGGCGCTTTAAATCTACTTCACGGTCTCCTGGAATTAATACAGCAAGTGGTGTGCCATCTGCCATCACCATAATATTTTTCAAAGTATCGGCCGCGCTATATCCCCCACCAAATTTCTCATTCATCAGATCAACAAGTGAATCAATAGTTGGTGTATTTGGTGTGTTCAATACTTCTAGTGAAGGTGTGCCTGATGCATCACCGGCTGGAACTTTAGTAACCATCGCTTCAACATTTGCAGCAAAGCCACACTTAGGACAAAGCACATATGTGTCTTCACCGGTTGAACATGGGGCTAAGAACTCTTCTGATTTAGATCCACCCATAGCACCAGAGACGGCCCTTACTATGTTGTATTTGATTCCTAAGCGATTAAAGCAACTGACATAGGCATCACGATGCTTTTGGTAGGAGATCTCTAAGCCTGCATCATCAATATCAAATGAGTAAGAGTCCTTCATGACAAACTCACGCCCGCGAATGATTCCGCTTCGTGGGCGCGCTTCATCTCGATACTTCGTTTGAATTTGATAGATAGAAAGTGGAAGATCTTTATAGGATGAATACTCTCCCTTGACCATCAAGGTGAACATCTCTTCATGTGTTGGTCCTAGTAAATAATCTGCACCACGCCGATCTTGAAGACGAAAGAGAGATGGTCCATATTCTTCCCAACGATTTGTGGCTTCATATGCCTCACGTGGCAGTAATGCTGGGAAATGTACTTCTTGAAAACCGGCACGATCCATTTCCTGGCGAATAACATTTTCAACGTTGCGAAGCGTAATCACCCCAAGCGGCAGCCATGAGTAAATTCCAGCTGCAATTCGGCGAATATAACCTGCTCTTACTAATAAGCGGTGACTGGCAACGTCAGCATCTGCAGGGTCATCGCGCAGCGTACGCAAAAAGAGCGTAGACATTTTTAGCATGGAGCGAGCCTATCGAACATCAACAGAGGGTTGCCCTGAAGCAACGCCAGCGGCTTCCATTTCTTCAGCTAATCTCATTGCCTCTTCAATTAAAGATTCAACAATCTGAGCCTCAGGTACTGTTTTAATTACTTGACCCTTAACAAATATCTGGCCTTTGCCATTTCCTGATGCAACACCCAGATCTGCTTCACGTGCCTCTCCTGGGCCATTAACTACGCAGCCCATTACAGCAACGCGCAAAGGCACAGTCATTCCTTGCAACCCTGCTTGAACTTTTTCCGCCAATGTATACACATCTACTTGGGCACGTCCACAGGAAGGGCAGGAAACAATCTCTAACTTTCGTTGACGAAGATTGAGAGATTCTAGAATTGATATTCCAACCTTAACTTCTTCAACTGGAGGCGCAGAGAGTGAAACACGAATGGTGTCACCAATTCCTTCAGCTAATAAAATACCAAATGCTGTTGCTGATTTGATTGTTCCCTGGAAAATCGGCCCTGCCTCAGTCACACCTAAGTGCAATGGATAGTCACACTTTGCAGCCAGAATTCGATACGCATTAACCATAATTACAGGGTCATGGTGCTTGACCGAAATTTTAATATCTGAAAAACCGTGCTCTTCAAATAATGATGCTTCCCATAGAGCTGACTCAGCTAAAGCTTCAGGGGTTGCTTTGCCATATTTTGCAAGAAGGCGTGGATCTAATGAACCTGCGTTAACGCCAATACGAATAGGAATTCCAGCATCTCCTGCAGCCTTTGCAACTTCTTTTACTTTGTCATCAAATTGCTTAATATTTCCAGGATTGACTCGAACTGCTGCACAGCCTGCATCAATTGCAGCGAAAATGTATTTAGGTTGAAAGTGAATGTCTGCAATCACTGGGATCTGTGATTTCTTAGCAATCTGAGCTAAGGCATCGGCATCATCTTGACTTGGCACAGCCACTCGAACAATCTGACAACCTGACGCTGTTAACTCTGCTATCTGCTGCAAAGTTGAATTGACATCTGCTGTGAGAGTTGTGCACATGGACTGAACGCTGACAGGTGAATCACTTCCCACTCCAACTTTGCCAACCATCATTTGTCGTGTCTTGCGGCGCGGATGTAATGTGGCAGCTGGCGCGCTTGGGATTCCTAAATCAACCATGGCGCTATTGTGCCGTAATAATGCAGGTTGTGCTAAAGATTTAGAACAACTGGATTAACGATGTCTGCAATCAGGAGCAGAACTGTAAGGGCTGCCAGAATTACGAAGACCACCATGGTAATTGGGGTCAGCAAGGTCACATCAATTGCTGCCGGACGTGCTCGGCCACGAAGGCGCGCAATAAATGCACGAATCTCATCGGCTATAGCAACTGCCATATGGCCACCATCGAGTGGCAATATCGGCAAGAGATTAAATAAGCCAACGAAGATATTTAAACTAGCGATAATCAATATAAATGTTGATAAGCGCTCGGTTATAGATAAGGCATCACTACCCACTGCCTGCCCTGAAACGCGAGCAACACCAACAACACCGACTAACCCATTGGGATCACGTGTTTGCCCACCCACAGTTTGCCCCCATAGCGCAGGAATCTTTGAAGGAAGGTTTATGAGTGATTTAACACTTTGTATCAAGAAATCCTGTGTAACTATCGCTGAATTCTTAAGTGAGGTCCCCAGACCAGAGCGCTTAATGCCAACGTCATTAATAATTCCAAGGACATAACGCTTCGTTCCATTGATAGTTTCAAGTTTTGCTGAAGCAGAAATTGTGATTTGCTCGCTACCACGTTGAATGAGCAAAGTAATAGGTACGCCTTGAGAGTTTCGGATGACTTGGACATCTGAATACCAGTTTTGAACCTTCTTGCCATTAATAGCCAGCACTTCATCTCCTGCAAGAATTCCGGCAGATTGAGCCGCTGACCCCTTGACCACTTCGTTAATTGTCGGTAACAACTGATTTGTACCAACGCCTGCGAATAAAACAAAGAGCAGAATATAGCCAAGAACAAAATGTAGAAATGAGCCTGCACCAAGCACAACTAGCTTCTGTGAAGATTTGGCAGTGTAGAAAGCACGTGACTCTTCACCCTCAGGCATCACATCACCTGGTGTCATGCCTTCTATCTTGCAATACCCGCCAGCCGGTATGGCTTTGAGACCAAACTCAGTTTCACCGCGCTTTGTTGACCAGATCCGTGAACCAAAGCCTAAAAAGAATTCACTGACTTTCATTCCATAGCGTTTGGCTGTCAGGTAATGGCCAAATTCATGAATCATTACTGAGGCAAGTAAGGCGATTATAAAGCCGAGGATTCCAATGATCTGCATTATGGGGCCAATCGTAGTAGATGTGCTTGTGCGCGGGTGCGAGCATCATCTTCCAAGGCACTGACATCAGATAAATCTCTGAGATTTTTCGGGCAATCTTTCTCAAGTTCCTCAACAACTGCGGCAATAACGCCAACAATCGATTTGAATTCAAGCTTCTTTGAAATAAACGCAGCCACTGCCGCTTCATTAGCAGCGTTAAAAATGGCAGGTAATCCCCCACCGACCTCACCACAGTGGCGCGCTAGCTCAATGCTTGGAAATTTCTTAGTATCGATAGGTGCAAAGCTCCAGGTATGTGAAATTGACCAATCAATTGGCGAAGTAGATTTGTTCAATCGATCCGGCCAGTTCATTGCATAGGCAATAGCCCCTTTCATGTTGGGCGGACTTGCCTGAGCAATCGTTGAACCATCATTGAATTCAACTAGTGAGTGGACGACTGATTGGGGATGTATAACAGCTTCAATATGTGAATATGGCAAACCAAATAAGTAATGCGCCTCAATGATTTCTAGGCCTTTATTCACAAGTGTTGCAGAATTTATCGTGACAACTTTCCCCATTGACCATGTTGGGTGTTGAAGTGCATCTTCCACAGTAATTCCATCAAGATCAGAGCGATCTCTAAAAGCTCCTCCACTTGCAGTTAATACGATCTTTCTTATCTCGGATTTTTTTCCAGCTAGCGCAGACTGAAAAACTGCACTATGTTCAGAATCAACAGGAATAATCTGGTGTTCTCTGGCTCTAGACATTACTAAGTCGCCACCTGCAACTAATGACTCTTTATTAGCAAGTGCCAAGGTGTTGCCGGCATCTAAGGCTGCAAGAGTTGGTCCAAGCCCAATTGATCCTGTTATGCCATTAACTACAACATCACAGTTAATAGATGCTATTTCGGTTGAGGCATATAAACCATCAATGACACTTACCCCAGGAACTCCTTGACGAACTTGATGCGCATTATTTACAACTCCTACATGTGAAACATTAAATTGCTTTGCCTGAGCGATGACTAACTCCGGATTACTCCCTGCAGATGAAATTGCTACAACATTAAATTGCTTTGGGTGACTTGCAATAACTTCAAGGGCTTGCACACCAATTGAGCCCGTTGAGCCCACAATAACTACGTCACGCATTTATCGGTCCAGAAGATTGTGTGTTGGTGAGTACTTGGTTCCTGAACGACGTTTTGCGATTGCACTGAGTGCTTCTAGGACAACACGGTTAGCCAAGATTGCAGTGATATCGGCGCTATCAAAAGCTGGTGCAACTTCAACAATGTCAATTCCAACAATTGGTAGTTCTAGGCAGATTCTGCGCACAGATTCTAAAAGCTCACGGCTAGTCATTCCACCTGGTTCGGGTGTGCCAGTGCCTGGTGCCATGCCTGGATCAACGACATCAATATCTACAGATAAGAAAACTCCATCGCATTCCTGTGTCAGAATTGCAAAAGATTCATCTAAAACTGCATTGAGGCCCCGGTGGTGAATCTCTGTCATTTCATAGGAGCGCATACCTTTATCGCGCATCCAATCCAGAGTCTTTGAATCTGGCCAATAACCGCGCAGACCCAACTGCAAGAAGCGATCTCCCCGCACTGTTCCGGTATCAATTAAGCGTCGCATTGGTGTGCCATGGCCAATTAGTGCGCCCCATTGATCTTCACCAGTATCGGCATGTGCATCAAAGTGAATCATTGAAATCTTGCCCATGCCACGATGGCGTGCAATTCCTGCAACATCTGCAGATGCAATTGAATGATCACCGCCAAGAATGACTGGAATTGCACCAGCTCGTGAAATTTTTTCTGTGGCTTGTGCTAAAACTTCTAATGATGCAACCAAGTCACCACCAGGCATTAATAAATCTCCGGCATCGACAACTTTCATCTCTTTGAGGGCATCAATACGCAACGCTAAATGCGGCCGTTCGGCGTCGTGGGGCAGATAATCTCCCCCACGAATTGCCTGCGGACCAAACTTGGCACCTGATCGGTGTGAAGTTCCACTATCAATGGGTGCGCCAACGATTACTACATCTGCATCGGCATAAGAAGAAGGAATATCTAAATCACAGCGCTCGATTCCAAGAAATGTGAAATCGGGGCCATACATATTGCCATGATTGGTCATGGCTTAAGAATAGAGGTAAAGCTTAAGAATCAAAGCCTAAGCCCAAAGCATCGAGAAGTTTTAGCCATAAATTACGCTTGCCGTGATTTTGATCGGCCCGATTGATTGACCATTGCGTCATGCGGATGAAAATAAACTTCAAAGGCTCAGGGGGAAAAGGCACTGGCTTCTTGCGAACCATCTTTAATCTCGTACGTTCATTATCAACCTTATCCAGAAGATCTAACATCACTTGTGCACCAAATCGAGTCGAGCCAACACCTAGGCCTGTATAGCCCAAAACATATGCAACTCGCCCACCATAAGCCTTTCCCCAAAACGGTGAGAACCGTGAGCATGTATCAATTGCGCCTCCCCAACCATGGGTGAATTTAATTCCCTTTAATTGTGGGAATGTTTCTAAAAATGCCTGCGCTAAATGTGCATACGTTTCAGCATCAGTCTCATATTCTTGACGTACTTTGCCACGGAAATTATAAATTGCATCATAGCCGCCCCATAAAATCTCATTATCTTTAGTTAAGCGATAGTAATGGAATTGGTTTCCAGCCTCTGATAAACCTTCGCGGCCATCCCAGCCAATCGATTTCATCTGCTCTTTAGTCAATGGCTCTGTCACTAATTGAAAGTCATACACCGGCACAACATATTTATGGGCGCGTTTGACCAATGATGTAAAGACATTAGTTGCAAGTGCAACCTTTTGGGCGTAGACCGATCCATATGGTGTGTGAACAATCATGCCTTGGTTCGTGCGCTCCAACCACTCCACATGTGTATTTTCAAAAATCTTCACACCCAACTTGAGACAGGCTCGCTCTAATCCCCAGACCAATCTCGCTGGATCCACTAGAGCGGTCCCATCTGGATCCCATAGCGCCGCTTTGGATAAAGGTGAATTAACACGTTCCTGTATTTGCTCTTGATTGAGAACTTCAACAGTGTCGCCAAAAGAGTTGCGAAGATTTGCTTCTTCTACTAGACCCTCGATCTGCCATTCTTCGTTGGCAATACGCAGCTCACCATTCCATTCAAATTGACAATCAATTCCATATCGCTTAATAGTCTCTTCAATTGAATCTAAATTTTCTCGGCCCAAACGTTCAATGACGGCCATCTCATCTTTAAATCTGCTGTATCCATTCATGAAGCCGTGGGTCAAGGAATAGCTGCAAAATCCGCCATTTCGACCAGAAGCACCCGCACCAGTTTCTCGTTGTTCAACAATGATTACTTCACGCTCTGGGTTTTGCTCTTTTGCCAAAAGGGCTGTCCATAAGCCCGTGTAGCCAGCACCCACCACACACAAATCTGTGGTGACATCACCAATTAAAGTGGGATTTGGTTGAGGTTCAAGGGGATCTTCATCCAACCAATATAGAGCTGGCTGCATGTGCGAAAGATGCTTGAGAACGTAAGGGTCGATGGTTGCCATCGCGCTATCCGGCCTTAACCGGAATCACCCCTTCAATCACTACTCGTAGTTGGCCCGGGTCCTCCGGAACCTAACCCCACAACGCAGATTTTCTTTCACAACCTGTAGTTCGTCGTGGACGAGAGAAAGATTAGCGGGTTTTCTTCCTATTTACTAGTTGCCCCGCGATGACAATAGCTAAAGCCAAGAAAAACATGGAAGATCCTATGACATTGGCTTGAGCTGGAATACCACGCGCAGCTGCCACATAGACAAACTTAGGGAAGGTCGTGAGAGTACCTGAGTTAAAATTCGTAATAATAAAGTCATCGAATGAGAGACTAAAAGCTAACAATGCAGCCCCTGCGATGCCTGGTGCAACTAGTGGCAAAGTAACTCTTCGGAAAGTCTCAAGTTCATTGGCATAAAGATCCATTGCTGCCTGCTCGAGGCGTGGATCAAGGGATGCAATACGTGCCTTAACAGTTACGACAACAAATGAAATACAAAACATTACGTGCGCGATGACTGTTGGCCAGAATCCTGGATTGATTTTAAAAACTAAGAACAAAGAAAGCAATGAAGCACCTAGTACTACCTCAGGCGTTGCCATGGGTAGGAAAATCAGGAGATTTGATGATGAGCGACCTTTGAATGCATATCGACCAATTGCAAAGGCAATCATCGTTCCAAGAATCGTTGAGAATGTCGTAGCTAACAAACCTATCTTTATTGAATTTCCAAGGGCGCTGCACACTTCAGGTGCGCCACACGGGTTCTGCCAATTACGCAGTGTAAAGCCTTTCCAAATCAAGTTACTCTTACCTGAGTCATTGAAAGAAAATGCGAAGGTGTAGGCAACAGGAATAAAGAGATATGAGAATCCAAAAATCATGTAGATGCGCAATAGGTTGCGGCCAAACCATCGTGAAAACCGAGCTTTCACTGGAATGGTTGGGATGGTGGCATCTGTGAGTTTTTGGCTCATACCAGCTCCTCCGTTCCAGTTTTTCTAATATACAAAGTAACGAGTATTAAGATTGCGGCCATTAAAGTAAATGAGAGAGCAGCTGCGGTTGGGTAGTCAACAATCTTAAAATAGCGAGACTCAATCACATTCCCGATCATCTTTGTGTTGGGGCTTCCCAAAATAGCAGCATTGACATAGTCACCTGCTGCAGGAATAAATGTCAGCAATGTCCCAGCAACAACACCAGGCATGGAAAGGGGAACAGTTACGCGTCTAAAAGCTGTAATACCATTGGCATAGAGATCACCTGCAGCTTCTATGGTGCGTGGATCGATTCGTTCTAGCGATGCATAAAGCGGTAAAGTCATAAACGGAAGGAAGTTATAGGTCATACCGGCAACAACTGCAATAGAGGTAGATGTCAACGTGGTTTGCTGCCCAATAATATGCAGAGATCGTAATCCGGGAACAACAAATCCCTCTTCTCCTAATATTTGCTTCCATGCGATAGTTCGTAGCAAAAATGAAGTAAAGAACGGTGCAACAACTAAAACTAGAAGGATGTTTTTAAACTTCCCAGCTTTAAATGCGATGGCGTAAGCAAGTGGATATGCAATTGCAAGTGCCAAAACCGTAGCAAAGGAGGCGAAAATAAACGAGCGTGCAAACTGCTCTCTATTTTCAGTAAATGCTGTTATGTAATTTCCAAATGCAAATTTTTGTTCATATTGTCCTGTATCTCCACCTTTAACCGGTGTCTGGGTCGATGTTTGAGCCAGATTTACAATTGGTAAAATAAAAAAAGTAAAGAGAAAAGCAAATCCTGGAAAAAGAAGTAGGTAAGGAACACGCACCTTTGGAAAGGTCATGTTATTCCTCCTCTAAATCCTCAGGATTTACTTCTGTACCGGCTTCAATATCTTCATCACCACGCAAACCAAAGGTAAAACTTGGCTCCCAAGAGATAAGAACCTCATCACCTTTATCAAATGGTGGAACTCCATCGTCATTTTGCTCAAAGACCATCAACTCTTGACCCCAAGGCATAGCAACCACATACTGTGTACTAACACCTATATATGAAACATCTTCAATTCGCCCACCTGTTAGTGTGTTTCCTTTAACAGGAGTCCCAAGCAGAGAAATCCTAAACTTCTCTGGACGTATTCCGGCATAGAGTGAACTATCAACTGCGTGGCTTCTCTTTTTAGGCATAGAAACCTTTTGGCCATAGAGATCAACTACTAAATTATCTCCATCACTGCCATCTATTTTTCCCTTTATTAAATTGGATTGCCCAAGGAAGTTAGCAACAAATGCTGTCTGAGGATTGTCATACAAATCTGCTGGAGAACCCATTTGTTCAATCTTGCCTTCGTTCATAACTGCAATGGTGTCAGCCATAGTCATAGCTTCTTCTTGATCATGTGTCACGTGAACGAACGTTAGGCCAACCTCACGTTGAATCCACTTGAGCTCGATCTGCATCTGACGACGGAGCTTAAGATCCAAAGCACCTAATGGCTCATCTAGAAGTAATAATGCTGGGCGATTAACGATTGCGCGAGCCAAGGCAATGCGCTGTTGCTGGCCACCTGATAGTTGAGTTGGCTTGCGCCCCGCTAAATGTGGGAGCTCGACAAGGTTGAGGACCTTATCAACCTGTTCTTTAACATCTTTGACTCCACGACGACGTAAGCCAAAAGCGATATTTTCAAAGATAGTTAAATGTGGAAAGAGTGCATAGTTTTGAAAAACTGTATTGATGGGACGTTGATATGGACGGGTGGTGGTGATGTCGGTATCACCTAGGTGAATACTTCCAACAGTCGGTTCTTCTAACCCTGCAACCATGCGCAGTGTAGTAGTTTTGCCACATCCTGAAGGTCCAAGCAATGCAAAGAATGATCCTTTTGGAATCGTAAGAGTTAAATCATCAACTGCTTTGAATTCACCATATGACTTAGTAATGCGAGTTAGACGTAGATCTCCTCGTGCAGAGATTGCATCCGATGACACTAGTTGCCTTGTGCCTTCTGGAATGCCTCGGACCACTTAGTTTCTTCATCTGGTGTGAGTGAGCGGAAGATGTGCAAGCGCGATGAAGTTTTAGTTGTTGGGAAGATGTATTCAGAATTGACCAACTCTGGCGCAATCTTTTCCATTGCTGCTTGAGCGCCCTTTACTGGGCATACATAATTAACATATGCAGCAACCTCTGCCGCCACTGCAGGATCGTAGTAGTAATTAATGAGAGTTTCAGCATTCTTCTTTCCATCAGCAGATGCAGTTGATGGAATCATCAAGTTATCACCTGAGATTGTTCCACCTGATTCTGGAATAGCGAAGTCGAATTTACCCTCATTTTCAGATGAAAGAATGAACATATCCCCTGACCAGCCAATAACAGCAGTTGCATCCCCAGAAGTAAGGTCCTGTGCATATTCATTACCCTTAACACCGCGGATCCAACCATCCGAGATCTTTTTAGCCATGAAATCTACGGCATTCATAAACTGATCTTCGGTGACCTTAGTAATATCAATACCTTGAGCCAACAAGATAACTCCAATTGTGTCGCGCATTTCGGTAAGCACAACAATCTTGCCTTTATTTTGCGGAGCAAAAAGTTCATCGAGTGTGTGAACTCCCTTTGGATTCTTCTCAACATTCCAACCAAATCCAGCCATGATGCCCTGCCATGTAAGTGAAGATTCACGGTTAGGGTCATATGAAGGTGAAGCAAGTGAATCAAGAATGTTCACCTTATTAGGAACGTTTGCTGCATCGAATTTTTGTGTGTAGCCAAGTCGCAACCAACGAGCAGCCATCCAGTCAGTTGGAGTAACAACGTCATAACCAATATCTTCACCGAGTTTTAGTTGGGCTTGAACTTTTCCAAAGAACTCGTCGTTGTCGTTGTAATCTTCAAAATACTTTGCTGTAAGGCCGGTTTGTGTCATGAATTTTTCTAAAGTTGGGTACTTTTTTGTTTTAGCGTCAAAATCCAAATACAAAGGCCAGTTACCCCAACGAACCGTCTTAGAATCTCCACCGGCAGATGAGGATCCACCTCCACAAGCTGCAAGAAATCCTGCCGCACCCAATCCACCCGCGCCTGCTAAAACAGCACGACGTGAAATCTGAGTTCCAAGTATCGAACGTGCCTCAGGTGAAAGTGAGCGCTCATTTGCCATTGCTGTACTCCTTATTGGGTCGGTTTCTTGGGCGAAATACTACGCCCCAAGGTTAGTCATAACGTGCTTGATTCGTGTGTAATCCTCAAATCCATAGGCTGAAAGATCCTTGCCATAGCCCGAGCGCTTGAAGCCGCCGTGCGGCATCTCGGCGACGACAGGGATATGGGTATTGATCCAGACACAACCAAAGTCAAAGGCCTTTGCCATTCTCATCGCACGGCCATGATCCTTGGTCCACACACTCGAGGCCAATCCATACTCGACCCCGTTGGCCTTTGAAATAGCATCGGCCTCATCGCTAAATTTTTGAACAGTAATGACTGGACCAAAAATCTCGCTCTGAATCATCTCATCATCTTGCTTTAAGTCGGCAACAACAGTTGCTGGGAAGAAGAAACCTGGCTTATCGAGGGCGCTTCCACCGGTCATGACCTTTGCGTGAGATGGAAGGCGATCAAAGAAGGCGCTGACGCGGGCTAATTGATGAGCGTTATTTACAGGGCCTAAGAAAACATCTTCAGATGGGGAGCCGATAGCAATGCCCTTTGCTTGCTCGGTTAAAAGTGCGACAAAATCATCATACACATTAGCTTCAACAATGACTCGTGTGGCAGCTGTGCAGTCCTGGCCAGCATTGAAATAACCAGCAATGGCAATGCCTTCAGCTGCTGCGGCTAAATCTGCATCAGCAAAAACAACCACAGGAGCCTTACCACCCAGTTCTAGGTGTACTCGCTTGAGTTGTGTAGCAGCCGATTGTGCAACTTGAATTCCAGCACCCACTGAGCCAGTAATTGAAACCATGTCCGGGCGTTTGTGTTCAACAACCATACGTCCAGTCTCGCGTTCGCCACAGATAACATTGAAAACACCTGCAGGTAAAAACTCAGACATAAGTTTTGCCATCCACACAGTTGATGCCGGTGTCGTATCACTTGGCTTTAGAACAACAGTGTTACCCGCAGCAATTGCTGGAGCCCACTTCCATACGGCCATCATCATGGGATAGTTCCACGGTGTTACTTGACCAATTACTCCGACAGGTTCGCGGCGAATCATTGACGTCATGCTTGGCATATATTCACCAGCAGATTTTCCCTCTAGATTTCGTGCAGCCCCTGCGAAGAATCGAATCTGATCCACCATCGGTGGAACTTCTTCAGATGTTGTTAAGGAGATGGGTTTACCTGTGTTAGTTGTTTCAATGGCAATAATTTCATCAGCTCGAGATTCAATTGCATCTGCAATTTTCAATAAAGCTTTCTGGCGCTGGGATGGAGTGGAATCGCGCCACCCTGGGAATGCATCACTGGCAGCTTTAAAGGCCGAATCAACATCTGCAGCATTTGATTTGGGTGCACGGGCATACTCTGTGCCGGTTGCTGGGTTAATAAGTGGCGAGCTTTCACCGGAAGTTGAATCGACGGCTTTGCCATTAATGAAGTTAGTTAACTTTTCCATGGAATTGAGCCTACCAATTCCACCCTTACCTAACCAGTAGGGCTTTTACCTTTTTCTGCAGCTGCTAGCTGACCACAGGCTCCATCAATCTCACGGCCTCTAGTGTCGCGCACAGTTACTGGAACCCCATAACTTTCCAAGATGCGCACAAACTGCGCTTCATCTTCACGACGAGATGCTGTCCACTTTGAACCTGGAGTGGGATTGAGAGGAATTAAATTAACGTGAGCGTTACGGTTTTTCAGTAACCGACCAAGTAAATCAGAGCGCCATGATTGATCATTGATATCTCGAATTAAGGCGTATTCAATTGAATAACGCCGACCCGTCTTCTTCTCATAAGCATCGGCTGCAGCCAAAACTTCCTTAATTTTCCAACGGGAGTTGATTGGAACCAATGTGTCACGCAGCTCATCATCTGGTGTGTGAAGTGAGACTGCCAATGTGACTGAGAGTCCTTCTTCAGTGAGTTTTTCAATTCCATTGACAAGACCAACTGTTGAAACCACGACTGAACGTGCACTAATTCCTAATCCGTCAGGGTTTGGGTCAGTGATGTTTCGAAGTGTTCGAATCACTGCGCTGTAATTAGCTAAAGGCTCCCCCATGCCCATAAAAACTACATTGGAAAGACGGGCTTCTCCTCCTGGCAGTTCACCATGTGCACATGCCCGAGCCGCGGCAACAATCTGTTCTGTGATTTCACCTGCACTTAAGTTTCGAGTTAATCCTGCTTGCCCAGTTGCACAAAATGGGCAGTTCATTCCACATCCGGCTTGGGATGAGATACATACTGTTACACGATCGGTGTATCGCATTAAAACCGATTCCACTAAAACCCCATCATGGAGTTTCCAGAGATCTTTACGCGTCATTCCACCATCGCACTCAACTGAGCGCACTAGTTCAATGAGTTTAGGAGTGAACTGTTCTGCGATTCGCTGACGCATCTCTGCAGGAATATCAGTCCAACTCTGCGGATCATTAGATAAATGTGTGAAGTAATGAGTTGCCACTTGGTTAGCGCGAAAAGCGGGAAAACCCAATGACTGTGCCAATGCTCGGCGCTCTTCGGGTGAATAATCAGCTAAATGTTCAGGTGCTTTCTTACGCTGAACTGGTTGCTCAAAAATTAATTGAACCTCAGGAACGCTCATGCCCAGCGTTTCACAAGCTCTAAAGCTAGCCACAGCGCTGGGGCTGAAATGAGCACTGAATCAAGGCGATCTAGCATGCCGCCATGGCCAGGTAGTAGCGTGCCCATATCTTTAAGGTGCAGATCGCGCTTCATTGCACTTTCAATCAAGTCACCGCATGTAGCAGTGAAAACAATCATTAAACCAACTATTGCGCCAATCCACCAATGCATTTCCAGAATGTATGTAAAGGCAAGTGATCCACCGATCACAGTAAAGATGAGAGAGCCAATGAGACCCTCCCAGCTCTTCTTTGGGCTGATGATGGGAACAAGTGGATGCTTTCCAAAGAGAACTCCCACGATGTAACCAAATGTGTCATTGCAGCCAACCAATACAACAAAAGTCATCACACGCTCTAAACCAGTACTTGGCTTAGCAAGAAGGACAAGGAATCCACCAAGAAATGGAAGATAGAGGAGTGAAAAAGTTGTTGCTGTTGCACTTTGCACAAAGCCCTCTGGGCCTTTAGTCAAGAGTTGAATGAGCAAAAGCGGAATTGCTATAGCTGTAGCAATGGCTAAACCTGCTGCCCCACCATTCCACGTTGCATAGGTAAGAGCCAGAGCACCTAGGGCAAGTGAAACAACTGAGATATAGATTCCACGCACTTTAAAGGCTCGCACAATTTCACGAATGCCTAAAAGCACGGCGACTGCGACAACAACAGCAAAAACCTCACGGTGATAGGCAAGTGCAAACCACACCAAAGCAATCAAAAATAGTGAGACCACAATCGAAGGTCCCAGCTTTCGCCCGGCCTTCTTATTTATAGCCTCATTTATCGATTGAAAATCTGACATCAGCGACAAACTCCCTAAACTTCTAGGAGTTCGACCTCTTTATGCTTTAAGAGTTCATCAATCTTTGCAACGTGATCAGCAGTGATTTTCTCTAACTCTTTCTCGCCACGGGCTAAATCATCTTTTCCGATGTCACCATCTTTTTCCATCTTTTCCATTGACTCTTTTGCTGCGCGTCGAATGTTTCGCATAGAGATTTTCGAATCTTCGGCTTTGCCTTTTGCAACCTTGATATATTCCTTACGACGCTCCTCAGTTAGTTGCGGGAAGTTAATGCGAATAACAACTCCATCATTTCCTGGATTAACACCTAAATCTGATTCACGAATTGCCTTTTCGATGCTGGCCATAGCTCCCTTATCGAAGGGGGCAATCGTTGCCATGCGCGCCTCGGGAACTTGAATAGAGGCTAATTGCGAAAGGGCTGTGTAAGTGCCGTAGTAATCGACCATGATTTTATTAAACATGGATGGGTGTGCACGGCCAGTTCGAATGGATGCAAAATCATCCTTTGCAACTTCAACTGCTTTGCTCATCTTCGTGTCAGCGTCTTTGAGGGCGCTTGCTACATCTGCCATGACTTCTCCCTTAGAGTTCCCAATTCTTTGATTCTATCGGCAATTTATGGCCTGGCTGCATACACTCGTGAACTAAGAAACCAACGTCCCTATTGTTTCCCCGCGCACAGCACGCGCGATATTGCCATTCTTCATCAAATCAAAGATAACGATGGGAAGATGATTTTCACGGCAAAGGGCAAAAGCTGCAGCATCAGCTACCGCTAGTGATTTGCTTAAAACCTCATCATATGAAATCTGATCGTATTTAACCGCAGATTTCTCCTTCTTGGGATCAGCGCTGTACACGCCATCGACACCACTCTTTGCAAGAAGTAGAGCCTCGGCTCCGATTTCAAGTGCGCGCTGGGCCGAAACAGTGTCGGTCGTAAAGAAAGGCATTCCCGCACCTGCACCAAAAATTACTACGCGACCTTTTTCAAGGTGGCGAATAGCTCTCAGGGGAATGTATGGCTCTGCAACTTGCCCCATAGTGATTGCAGTCTGAACACGAGTTTGCACACCTTCTTTTTCCAGAAAATCTTGCAGAGCTAAACAGTTCATCACAGTTCCTAGCATTCCCATGTAGTCAGCGCGTGAGCGATCCATTCCGCGCTGAGACAGTTCGGCACCACGGAAATAATTACCGCCGCCAACAACAATGGATACTTGTACTCCGCTTCGTGCTACATCTGCGATTTGTTTTGCAATATCCTGCACAACATCAGGATCAACACCAATGCCTTTGGCTCCACCGAAAACTTCTCCAGAAAGTTTAAGGAGCACCCGCCGATACGTTCCTCGTGTACCGGACATAAGTGCTCCTTTAACTTCTAGTTGGAATATCTAAATTCTAAGCGATGTCGCCTTTGAACTTATTGACCCACGCGGAAGCGATTGAACGCCTTAACGGCTGTTCCTGCCTCATCCAGGATCTGCTTCACAGTCTTTTTTGCATCCTTAGCAAAAGACTGCTCAATCAAAGAAACTTCCTTCACGAAGCCTGTTACACGACCTTCAATAATCTTGATAAGGGAAGCCTCTGGCTTTCCTTCTTCGCGTGCAGTTTCTTCAGCGATACGACGTTCATTTTCAATGAGATTGGCAGGAACATCTTCACGATTAACAAACTGTGGTGCAAAGGCTGCAATGTGCTGAGCAATATCTTTACCAACTTCAGCTGCATCCTTAGTTAACTGAACTAGAACGCCAACTTGTGGTGGCAAATCTGGGCTAGTGCGGTGCAAGTAAATCCCAACTGGAGAATCCTTTAACACTGCAATGCGGCGAACCTCAATCTTCTCGCCTAGAGTTGCATTTGCCTCATCAACAGTTGCCTGAACACTCTTGCCGTTAGACATTATTGTTGTGAGGAATGCTTCTAGAGAATCTGATTGTGCATTTTGTAAGTGGGCAAGCAGCTCATCAGCTAGTGCGACGAAACGCTCACCCTTAGCCACGAAATCTGTCTCGCAGTTAAGTTCAAGCATCACACCAAGATTTCCTTCAACTTTTGCAACTACTGCGCCATTTGAAGTGAGACGACCCTCACGCTTTGTGACTCCCTTGAGTCCTTTAACGCGAATGATGTCTATCGCCTTGTTGTAATCGCCTTCTGCCTCATCCAAAGCCTTTTTGCAATCGAGCATTCCAGCAGCTGTAGCTTCACGAAGATTCTTAACATCTTGCGCTGTATATGCAGCCATTTATTTAAGCTCCTTCTGTGACAGTGATTGCTTCTGGTGATTCTTCAGTTGTTCCAGCAATTTCTTTTTCCCAATCAGCTAAAGGCTCACCAGCTGCAACTGCAGGGGTTTCATCCTTTGTTTCACTCTTAACCTGTGCTGAACGTGCAGCAAGTCCAGCAGCGATTGCATCAGTGATGACTCGAGTCAAAAGCGCGATTGAACGGATTGCATCGTCATTACCTGGAATCTTGTAATCCACTTCATCTGGATCACAGTTCGTGTCCAAAATAGCGATGACCGGAATACCGAGCTTCTTGGCTTCCTGCACAGCTAGATGCTCCTTCTTAGTATCAACAACCCAAATCGCTGAAGGCAATTTAGTCATGTTGCGGATACCATTGAGGTTCTTAAACAGTTTTTCGCGCTCACGGCGAAGAACAAGAAGTTCCTTCTTTGTTAGAAGAAGATCGTTCTTCTCTTCAAGTGCTTCTAGTTCCTTCAGGCGTTGAATACGCTTATATACAGTTGGGAAATTTGTAAGCATTCCACCTAACCAGCGCTCAGTCACTGTTGGCATACCAACGCGTGCTGCTTGCTCGATCATTGGTTCCTGTGCTTGCTTCTTTGTTCCAACGAACAAAACGTGACCACCTTTTGCAACTGTGTCCTTAACGAACTCATATGCGTTGTCGATGAGCGCAAGTGATTGCTGGATATCGATAATGTAGATGCCATTGCGCTCTGTGAAAATAAAGCGCTTCATCTTTGGGTTCCATCGACGAGTCTGGTGTCCGAAGTGGACACCGCTGTCGAGAAGTTCTCGCATTGTTACTACTGCCATGACGGCATACTCCTTCTTAGGTTTATTTCTGTGCGCAGCACAATAAAAAACCCGCTCGGTTTTGGCCAAACAATTTGTTAGGCCCGTCGCACTGAAACTCATCTACCGAATTAACGGACCGAGATGATTCACCCACCAAAAGTGAGGCAGTGCTGAGATGTCACCAGCTGAATTACTTCAACTGATGCGGGGCAAATCTTACCCGAGCCGTGAGCGTGCTTTTTACCGCCCAACTAAGCGTAAAAACCCCCAGGCGCTGATACGCAGCATGGCTTCTAGGGCAATTGCAAAGCTCATTTTGCTCACCCCATGTTCACGCTCGATAAAAGTAATGGGAACTTCAGCAATCGATCCCCCTCTAGCAATCGCCCTGCGAGTCATCTCTATCTGAAAGCAATAACCCTCACTAGCAATTGTTTGGATCTCCATCTTTTTTAAAAGTGAGGCTGAATAGATTCGAAAACCCGCAGTTGTATCAGCCACGCCTAAAGATAAGACAAGGTTGGCATATCTATTGGCTGCCTTTGAGAGCAGTTCTCGAAACTTGCTCCAATTAACTATCGTGCCATCGGCAACCCAGCGTGAACCAATTAACAGATCAGCCGAACCAATCCACTGCATCATCGCAGCTAAATCACGCACTTGGTGGGAACCATCAGCATCCATTTCAATAATATTTTCATAACCACGATCGAGGGCAATTTGAAAACCAACCCGATAGGCACTTCCCAAGCCTTGCTTGCCGCTGCGTTCAACTACTTCAACGCCATGGGCTTTACAGATTTGAGCTGTGCCGTCAGGTGATCCGTCATCTATGACTAGAACATCAACATCAAGTGTGGCCAACTCATCGAGCAGCGAACCAATACTTTCAACTTCGTTATATGTTGGAATAACAACTATTGATTTACTCATGCGCGTGGATGCGCCTGTTTGAAAGCTTTTTGTAAACGCTCAGTTGATACATGTGTATAAATCTGAGTTGTGGCCAAAGAAGCATGACCCAAAATCTCTTGTACGGTGCGCAGATCAGCACCACCTTCTAACAGATGCGTTGCAGCCGAATGGCGTAGAGCATGTGGTCCTATGCGCTCAATGCCTTCAATGGCAGAAAGTGCTTCATACACAACGGTTCTCACAGCCCTTTGATCTATTCGCTTTCCACGGGCCCCAAGAAAAACAGCTTTTTCAGATTTCTCATTGAGTAACTCTTGGCGTCCATCATTTAGCCACTTCTTAAGTGCGCGCATCGCAGGATTGCCAACTGGAATAACACGTTCCTTATTTCCTTTTCCCAGCACTTGAATGGTCTGGCGGTTGTAATCAATATCGCCTAGATCTAAGCCACACAGTTCTGCCACGCGAGCACCTGTGGCATACAACAGCTCCACTATCGCAACATCGCGCAACGTCACAGGAGTCACATCCTCTGCAGCCCGTGTTGCCATGGAATCCATGGCGGTTTTAGCATCCTCGACTCCTAAAACTTCAGGCAATATGCGATGTCCCTTAGGTGTTGCAAGGGATGCACCCACATCGCTGGTTATATATTTGTTCTTTAACGCCCACTTAGTAAATAAGCGCACTGAGACTGCTCTGCGCGAAAGAGTTGTGCGCGATGCACCCTTAACTTGTTGATTTGCTAGCCATGATCGCAGATGAACTAGCTGCAACTGTGAGATATTAGTAAGCCCGCTTTTTTCTAAATGCGCCAATAATGAGGTTAAATCCCCCATGTATGCACGGATTGTATGTACAGAAAGATTGCGTTCAACTTCTAAATGGTGTTGAAAAGTAGTCAGTAACTTTTCAAAATCTTCGCTCACACGCCAACTTTACTCGGGTTTACGTCCCTGACGCATAAGGCCGAAGGTGACGGCATCCTCTAACGCCATTGCAGAGGCTGCAATAACGTTCTCGTGAACACCAACGGTGTTCCATTCACCCTTGCCATCACTTGTTTCAACCAATACGCGTGTAATAGCACCCGTGCCGAGGCGACCCTCAAGAATTCGAACTTTGTAATCGGTGAGCTCTAGAACTTCTAACTCTGGATAGAGCGCCTTTAATCCAGTGCGCAAAGCGTTATCAAAAGCGTTGACCGGACCATTACCAATCCCAGAACATGAAATCTGCTTACCTTTTGCCGTTACTTTAACTTCAGCCTTTGTAAGAATGCTTTGATCTTCAGAGCGCTCAACGGTTGTTAGCCAATGGTCAATGGTGAAGAAAGTTGGACGCTTGCCGATCATCTCTTCATGAACAAGAAGTTCAAATGAGGCATCGGCTGCTTCAAAGGTAAATCCGCGAGATTCCATCTCTTTAACGCGATCAACGATGCGGCCAATAAGTTCTTTATCTCCACCAAGGTCAACACCGAGTTCTTGGGACTTTAATTCAATCGATGCACGCCCAGCCATGTCAGAGACCAACATGCGCATATCATTTCCAACAGTTTCTGGATCTTCATGCTGATACAGAGCTGGATCTACCTTGATAGCGCTGGCGTGAAGGCCTGCTTTATGAGCAAATGCAGAGACACCCACATATGGCTGACGTGCACTGGATGAAACATTTGTAACCTCAGCTACAGCATGAGAAATTCTAAATGCTTCACGCAATGCGTTCTTAGGCAAAACTAATTGATGCTTCTTCAATTCCAAGTTTGCAATAATTGTTACTAAATCTGCATTTCCTGTGCGCTCACCATAGCCATTGAGCGTTCCTTGAACATGTGTGGCACCAGCTGCAACTGCAGCCATTGAGTTAGCAACTGCGCACCCTGTGTCGTTGTGACAATGAATTCCAAGACGGGCAGAGCTTGCAGTTAAAACATCATGGACAACTTGAGAGAGCTCATCCGGCAACATTCCTCCGTTTGTATCGCACAACGCTATGACATCAGCGCCAGCTTCAGCTGCAACGCGAACAACTTCTAGAGCATAAGCACGGTTGCTGCGGTAGCCATCAAAGAAGTGCTCAGCATCAAGAAACACACGTTGTCCTTCTGCAATTAAGTGAGTGACTGAATCACGAATCATCGCTAAGTTTTCATCCAGAGAAGTCTTTAAAGCTAAATCAACGTGTCGATCAAAAGCCTTTGCGACCAAAGTAACTGCAGGTGCACCTGAATCTCGAAGCGCTCCAAGCAAAACATCAGCAGCAGCGCTCACGTTAGGTCGACGTGTGGCACCAAAGGCAACGAAGGTCGCATTCTTTAATACTAATTCTTTTTTAGCACGCGCAAAAAACTCAGTGTCCTTTGGGTTTGCCCCTGGCCATCCGCCTTCAATAAAGCCAACTCCAAGTTCATCAAGGTGACGCGCAATTGCCAACTTGTCATGAACCGAAAGATTTAATCCCTCTTGCTGCGCACCATCGCGCAAGGTGGTGTCATAGATATGAAATGCATCTGAGACTGGCATTAGCAGACCTTATGAACCCAGCTGTGTGTATCTGGAGTTGTTCCATGTTGAATAGCAAGTAAGTGATTGCGAATCTGCATAGTAATCACACCTGGCTGTCCATTTCCCGTTATCCACGTACCCATGGTTGATTTTGCCGAACCAACGGGGGAAACAACAGCTGCGGTACCGCACGCAAAGATTTCAGTGATTTCACCGGATGCAACGCCATCACGCCAATCATCGATGCTCAGCATTACTTCTTCAGTTTTATAACCAAGATCTTTAGCAACAGAGAGGATTGAATCTCGAGTGATTCCTGGAAGTAACGTGCCAGTTAATTTTGGTGTGATGACAGTTGCATCTGCACCTTTACCCTTAACAAAGTAAAGGTTCATGCCGCCCATCTCTTCAACCCACTTGCGCTCTTTTGCATCGATCCACACAACTTGATCGCAACCCTCTTTAGCAGCAGCTTTTTGTGCAACTAGCGATGCTGCATAGTTTCCACCGCATTTTGCTTCACCTGTTCCACCTTGTACCGCACGGACATATTCAGTTGAAATCCACACAGATACCGCCTTTGATGGATCAAAGTATGCACCAGCTGGTGTTGCAATGAGAATGTACGTGGCTTTATTAGTTGGGCGAACACCTAAGCCAACTTCAGTAGCAATCATGAATGGACGGATATATAAGGACTCTCCAACTCTATTTGGAACCCAACCTGCGTCCTGCTTGACTAAAGTTTCAACAGTTTCTAAAAATAGCGCTTCTGGCATTTCAGGTAGAGCTAAACGTTTTGCAGAGTTTGCAAAACGCTTTGCATTTGCATCAGGGCGAAACAGTGAGATTGACCCATCAGGTTGACGGTATGCCTTCATACCTTCAAAGATTTCTTGACCGTAGTGAAAAACTGCTGTCGCAGGATCTAGTGAAAGTGGGCCATATGGCTGTAACTCTGGTTCTGCCCATCCATCTTTTTCAGTCCATTCACAGACAACCATGTGGTCGGTGTAGTACTTACCGAATCCGCCTTCAGCAACAAGTGCATCACGTGTAGCAGCATTTTTTGCATGGGGGTTGAGTGTAATTTTCATGGCTTATAACGCTGCGACTAGCGCATCTCCCACTTCACTTGTGCTTCGCTTCTTATCGCCTCGAGATAGTAAATCAGCAGCAACTGCGCGCTCAACATCGCGAGCAGCATCGCTATAACCCAAGTGATCGAGCATCATCGCAACTGACATAACTGTGGCAGTTGGATCTGCAATATTTTTCCCAGCAATATCTGGAGCCGAACCATGTACTGGCTCAAACATGGAGGGGAATTTTCCAGTTGGGTTGATATTTCCCGAAGCCGCTAACCCAATGCCGCCACAGATAGCAGCTGCAATGTCGGTCAAGATGTCGCCGAAAAGGTTATCGGTCACAACAACATCAAAGCGCTCTGGGTTAGTGACAAAAAACATTGACGCTGCATCAATATGTAAATAGTCAGTTGTAACGTTCGGATATTCCTTTGCGACTTCATTAAATGTGCGGGTCCACAGGCCGCCAGCTCGGGTTAATACGTTGTTTTTGTGCACCAAAGTCAGCTTCTTGCGCTCTCTCTTTGAAGCACGCTCGAATGCATCGCGGATTACTCGCTCTGCACCGCGACGAGTATTCAAACTTTCCTCAGTGGCAATCTCTGCATCAGTGCCTTCTGCAAGGACTCCCCCAGCACCAACATAAGGACCTTCGGTTCCTTCGCGCACAACTACAAAATCAATAGGGGCCTTAGTTGCTAAAGGCCCAGTAACCCCAGGCATTAAACGTGCAGGGCGCAGATTAATGTAGTGATCGAATGAAAAACGAAGCTTTAACAAAAGTCCACGCTCTAATACGCCAGATGGAACTGTTGGATCTCCAACTGCACCTAACAAAATAACATCCTTAGTTGCGATCTCATCTAAGACTGCTTGTGGAAGAACTTCACCCGTGCGGTGCCAAAAACCAGCTCCTAAGTCATATGACGTGCGCTTGAAGCTCACTTCATACTTCTTGGCCACAACGTCCAGAACTTTTAAACCCTCGTTAACTACCTCAGGACCAATTCCATCCCCGGCAATAACAGCTAAGTTGATAGTTTTCATTAGTCCACCAAAAATACTGAGCGAACGAAGTCGGCCTCAGTATCCTTCTTAACTTTTGCAACGATATCTTCGCGCACATGTGAATCAACAGTAAGAGCCATTAATGCTGTGCCACCGGCTTCACTTCGAGCAACTTGCATAGCAGCGATGTTAACTTTAGCTTCACCCAAAGTTTGTCCAACAATACCGATGATGCCGGGGCGATCGACGTATCGAATAAAAAGTATGTTATCTGTCGGTGGCAGATCAAGGCGGAAAGAATCAATTCCAACAATCTTTTGTGTCTGTTTGATACCCATAAGTGTTCCATCGACAGACATTGCCTTACCAGTGCCAGTTGTTGCCCGCAAAGTAATCATCGAACGGTATTCGTGGCACTCAGCTGTATTTGTCACTGATGAAACAACGCCGCGCTCTGTAGCAAGTCCTGGAGCATTAACGTAGGTGACTTCTTCTGCACCCACGGCCAAGAGCGCACCTTTGAGCGCTGATATTGCCAAAATTGAAGCATCGTGAACTGAAATTTCACCTTTAACGCTTACATCGATAATTACTGGCAGCTCACCGAGTAATTCAGTTGCAATCTCTGACATCTTCTCAACAAGTGGCAATGAAGGTCTGATGTCTTCGTGTATAACGCCACCTTTCACATTGACAGCATCGGGAACTAGTTCACCAGCTAAAGCTTTACGAACTGATTCTGCAACAGCAATTCCTGCGCGCTCTTGTGCTTCATCTGTTGATGCGCCCAAGTGAGGTGTAGCTACCACTTGATCAAGAGCAAATAAAGGTGAATCTGTGCACGGTTCTATAGCAAAAACATCTAATCCAGCACCTGCAACGCGACCGTCCTTAATTGCATCATATAAAGCGGCTTCATCAAGTACTCCACCGCGGGCGGCATTAACGATGCGAACTGCTGGCTTAACCTTCTTGAACGCTTCAACACCAATGAGGTTTGCCGTCTCTTTAGTCTTAGGTAAGTGAATCGTGATGAAATCTGAAGTTTTCAAAAGCTCATCAAGATTGACTAACTTGACACCAAGTTGTGCTGCACGCGCTGGTTGAAGATAAGGGTCATAGGCAACAACATTCATTCCAAAAGCCTGCATGCGAGATGCAACTAATTGTCCAATGCGTCCGAAACCTACAATTCCTAAAGTCTTTTCAAATAACTCAGCTCCGGTGAACTTAGAACGCGCCCACTTTCCATCTCGAAGGGCTGCGTTAGCTGGTGAGATGAAGCGAGCAGAGGCCAGCAGTAATGAGATCGCCAACTCTGCAGCGCTAACAATGTTGGAAGTCGGTGCGTTAACAACCATTACCCCGGCAGATGTTGCTGCAGGAATATCTACGTTATCTAAACCAACACCAGCACGTGCTATAACTTTTAAACCTTTTGCCGCTTCAATGGCTTCTGAATCCATCTTTGTCGCAGAGCGAATTAATATGGCATCTACTCCCTTTTCAAGTGCTGCTAAAAGCGCACCACGATCTGAACCGTCACAGTAAACGACATCAAAATCTGGGCCAAGAGCCTCAAGAGTTGCAGGACTGAGCTCTTCAGCAATAAGAACGACAGGTTTAGCCACGCGCCGCGCTTCCCTCTTTATAGTCATCGCCCTTGGACTGCTTCATCCAAGAAAACATCTTGCGAAGTTCGCGGCCAACAGCCTCGATTGGGTGGGTTTCACCCTTTGTGCGAAGTGACTTAAATTCAGGAGCTCCTGCTTCTTGGTCATCAATGAAGCGCTTAGCAAATGCACCACTTTGGATATCTGCAAGTACTGCCTTCATGTTCTCCTTCACGTGTGGATCGATAACACGTGGACCAGAGACATAATCACCAAACTCTGCTGTGTCAGAGACGGACCAACGTTGCTTTGCAATTCCACCTTCATACATCAAATCAACGATGAGCTTGAGCTCATGCAAACACTCGAAGTAAGCAACTTCTGGCTGGTATCCAGCTTCAGTAAGAGTTTCAAAACCATACATAACTAGTTGTGAAGCACCACCACATAGAACTGACTGCTCGCCAAAGAGATCTGTCTCTGTCTCTTCTGTAAATGTAGTCAAGATTCCACCGGCGCGAAGTCCGCCGATTGCCTTGGCATATGAGAGTGTTAGAGGCCATGCACTACCTGTTGAATCTTGTTCAACTGCAACAATAACTGGAACTCCGCGTCCTGCTGCATATTCACGACGTACTAAGTGACCAGGCCCCTTGGGTGCAACCATGCAAACATCCACTGATGCAGTTGGCTTGATGTAACCAAAGCGAATATTGAAACCATGTCCAAAGAACAAAGCATCGCCATCCTTAAGATTTGGCAATATTGACTCTGTGTAGATATGACGCTGAACATGGTCAGGTGCCAAAATCATAATGACAGTTGCTTCTTTAACGGCATCTGCTACAGAGACAACACGCAATCCTTCTGCTTCTGCTTTAGCACGTGATGCTGAACCTTCTTTTAATCCAACGCGGACATCAACACCGCTATCACGCAAGTTGAGTGCGTGCGCATGTCCTTGAGAGCCGTAACCGATGATCGCTACTTTGCGACCCTGGATGATGGATAGATCGGCATCCTCTTCGTGATACATCGTTGCTGCCACGGTATTTCTCCTTTAGTTCTGGTAATCGGGTTGAGTGTCGTGAACTGCTGGTGCTGCCTTATCAGGAAGTATTTCCTTTATAGAAATGACATTGACTAACTTATCGAGTTGAGCAATTACTTGCTCTAGCGCATGGCCTTCCAAATTAACCACAATGTCCATCTGTGAGATGGATGGGTCAGCTGTTGGACCAACTGATAAGCGTTCAATGTTGTATGCACGGCGAGAGAATAGACCAGCAACTCGGGCCAATACGCCAGGTGAGTTCTCTACTAAAACTTCGAGTGTGTGTTGGGCCATTTTTATAGCTCCTGTGAATCCCAGTCAGGCGCGGTTTCGCGCGCAATCTTAATATCATCATTTGATGCACCAGCTGCAACCATTGGCCACACCATTGCATCACGATGCACGCGGAAATCGATCACAACAGGTTGATTATGAATACCCATTGCTTTTTCAATTATTGCATCAACATCTTCTTCACGCTCACAGCTCAATCCAACGCAACCCATGGCTTCTGCAAGCATCGGGAAATTAGGGACTCGTTTAGATTCAAGGCTGGTATTTGAATAACGACCTTCATAGAAAAGGGTCTGCCACTGACGAACCATGCCAAGAGATTCGTTATTAATGATTGCCACCTTGATTGGAATGTTATTGAGTGCACATGTTACGAGCTCTTGATTAGTCATTTGGAAACAACCATCTCCATCAATTGCCCAAACGGTTGTATCCGGTGCACCAACCTTTGCACCCATGGCTGCAGGAACTGCATAACCCATCGTTCCTAAGCCTCCTGAGTTAAGCCAGGTGCGGGGGTTTTCATAAGAAACAAATTGCGAAGCCCACATCTGATGCTGACCAACACCAGCAGCAAATATTGCTTCAGGACCAGAGATTTTCCCAAGCCTTTCAATTACATACTGAGGAGAGAGCGAGCCATCACTTGGTTTGTCATACCCAAGTGGGTAGGCAGCTTTAAGTGAATTCATTTGACGCAACCATGGGGCTAGATCTGGCTGATTCTTTCCGAGAGCTGCTTTAAGTGCTGGAATCAGCGCAGAGAGAGTATTTTTAAGATCTCCCAATACGGCAACATCTGCAAAGCGGTTTTTGCCAATTTCAGCAGGATCAACGTCAGCGTGAATAACCTTGGCATTGACTGCAAAAGTTGAAAGCTTGCCAGTAACACGATCATCAAAACGAGCACCTAAAGTAATAAGTAAATCTGCCTTTTGTAGCGCCGTCACTGCCGCGACAGTTCCATGCATACCTGGCATTCCAAGATTGAGTGGATGACTATCTGGGAAGGCGCCACGAGCCATAAGTGTTGTGACAACCGGTGCACCAAGTAATTGCGCAAGTTCCATTAATTCACGTGAGGCATCTGCTTTAATTATTCCGCCACCAACATAAAACACTGGCTTGCTCGATTGTGTGATCAGTGCTGCAGCATCAAGAATGGATTGATTATCTGGAACTAGCTTGGGTTGATAACCTGCCAAGTTAACAGAATGTGGATACTTAAAATCTGTCATAGTTTGCAAAGCATCTTTTGCAATATCAACTAGCACAGGGCCAGGACGGCCCGTGCTGGCAATGTGAAATGCCTCTGCAATTGCTCGGGGAATATCAGCAGGGTTAGTAATGAGATAATTGTGCTTTGCAAATGGCATTGTGATGCCACGAATATCAGCTTCTTGAAAAGCATCGGTTCCAATTGCAACAGAAGGAACTTGGCCAGTAATAGCAACAACTGGAACTGAATCCATCGCAGCATCGGCCAAAGGAGTTACAAGATTTGTTGCACCAGGACCTGAAGTAGCGATGCACACGCCAACCCGTCCAGTAACTTGGGCATAACCTGTTGCTGCATGTCCTGCACCTTGTTCATGGCGAACAAGAACATGGCGAATGGAGCTAGAAAATATTGGATCATAGGCTGGCAAAATCGCACCGCCTGGGATTCCAAACATGACATCAACGCCTGCTGCTTCAAGTGATGCCACAAGTGAACTTGCTCCAGTCATCTGACTCATTGTTCTTCTCCCTTCCCGGTCCTTGTATTTAATGTGATTAAACAAAAAAACCCTCAGATAACTGAGGGCGGCGCATGATCATTGTTAGATCACGCGCTGCTAAATCACCACCACAAATGTTGTGCTCATGGCCTTATTCTCCAATAAATGATGGATAAGAGTCAAGGCATGAGATACACATCTCATAATTTGAGCCAATTTTACTCGCAGACCGCACCTTTGGAAGCAGAGCCCACCAGCTTTGAATACTTAGCCAAGACACCTCGGCTGTATGAGTGAGCCAAAGGCTTCCAGCCAACTTTTCTAGTTTCCAGCTCTTTAGTATCAACAAGTAAATCCAATGTGCGCTTATTGATGTCAATGCGTACGAGGTCACCATCTTTAATAAATGCAATCGCTCCTCCATCAACAGCTTCGGGTGCGACATGGCCAACACATAGGCCTGTTGACCCACCAGAGAATCGCCCATCAGTCAAAAGTAGAGTTGATTTACCAAGACCTGCACCCTTGATTGCACCAGTGATCATTAACATTTCACGCATACCTGGTCCACCCTTTGGACCCTCATAGCGAATGACAACTACATCACCAGCTTGAATTGTTCCATTTTCAAGTGCATCCATGGCTGCTTGTTCGCGTTCGAAAACGCGAGCAGGTCCTTCAAATGTTTCAATTCCAATGCCAGCTGTTTTGCAGACTGCACCATCAGAAGCAAGAGTTCCACCCAAAATAGTAATTCCAACGTCTGTCGATATTGGAGAAGAAACTGCGCGCAAGATGATTCCATCCGCATCTGGTGGTGCGATATCTTTCAGGTTCTCAGCCATTGTTTTGCCTGTGACTGTCAAAACATCTCCATGAAGTAGGCCTGCATCAAGTAATCCCTTTAATACAACTGGAATACCTCCAACTTTATCGACATCGCTCATGACAAACTTTCCAAACGGCTTGAGATCTCCTAGTAGTGGAACTTTGGATCCAATTCGATGAAAATCATTAAGTTCAAGTTCTACTTCGGCTTCATGAGCAATAGCTAATAAGTGAAGTACTGCATTTGTAGAACCACCTAAGGCCATCAAAATTGTGATTGCATTTTCAAAGGCTTGCTTAGTCAAAATATCGCGTGTGGTAATTCCTTGACGAATGAGTTCAACAACAGCAGCACCTGATGCTATGGCGTAGGTATCGCGGCGGCGATCTACTGCAGGAGGCGCAGCTGAACCTGGAAGTGAAAGACCAATTGCCTCACCAATACTTGCCATGGTGTTTGCTGTATACATTCCGCCACAAGCACCTTCACCTGGACAAATGGCACGTTCTATTTGGTCCACGCGCTCTTGTGTAATTAACCCACGGGCGCACGCCCCAACTGCCTCGAATGCATCGATGATTGTGACATCTTTACCATCAACTTGTCCTGGCAATGTAGATCCTGCATAAACAAAAACACTTGCAACATCAATGCGCGCTGCTGCCATCATCATTCCTGGAAGAGATTTATCGCAACCAGCAAAAGTGACCATTCCATCTAAGCGCTCTGCCTGCATAACCGCTTCCACGGAGTCTGCAATAACTTCACGTGAAACTAAAGAAAAGTGCATTCCTTCATGGCCCATTGAAATTCCATCAGAGACAGAGATGGTTCCAAATTGCATAGGAAATCCACCTGCATCTAGAACCCCTTGTTTTGATGCTTTAGCAAGACGATCTAAAGATAAATTGCAGGGAGTTATCTCATTCCAAGATGAAGCGATACCAATTTGTGGTTTAACCCAATCTTCATCACCCATACCAACGGCACGTAACATTCCGCGGGCTGGGGCGCGCTCTAAACCATCAGTTACAACTCCCGAGCGCGGTTTCATAGTAGGCATGTGCGCAGTCTAGCCTTCTGATTGTCCAAGATGAGCTAATAAGAGCGCACGGACTTTAGCTGCATCTGCTTGACCCTTTGTATCTTTCATGACCATTCCAATTAATGCACCAGCTGCTGGCAAATGGCCATCTCGAACCTTTTGTGCAGTCTGCGGTTGTTCAGCACATGCCCGCTCGATTGCTGCCATCAATTGCGAATCATCATTAACAACTCTAATTCCGCGCGCAGCAATGACCACTGATGGTTTTCCTTCTCCGGCAATTACACCTTCAACAACTTGGCGAGCTAACTTATCTGTTAGATCTCCAGCATGAACAAGGGCGACTATCTCAGCCACATCCGTTGCTGCAATCGGTAGGTCTTTAATCGCAACATCTTTTTCATTTGCAATGCGAGAGATTTCACCCAGCCACCAACCACGTGCTTTAGTTGGATCTGCACCCAGAGCAACTGTTGCTTCAACAACATCTAATACGTCGGCGTTAATCATCGCTGACATTTCTTTATCTGGAACAGCCCACTGTTCTTTCAAACGTTTGCGGTGGATGGATGGACGCTCTGGCAAAGCTGCTCGCAGTTGTTGAATCCATGCTGCATCTGGTGCCACTGGAACTAAATCTGGTTCCGGGAAATAACGATAATCCTCAGCCTGTTCTTTCGAGCGGCCAGAGCGTGTTAATCCTGTGTCCTCTTGGAAGTGACGAGTCTCTTGCACGACTCGCTCCCCACTATTCAAACGTTCGGCATGGCGAATCATTTCGCCTCGAATTGCTCGCTCAACAGAGCGAAGCGAGTTAACGTTTTTAGTTTCTGAACGAGTTCCAAGAACATTTGAACCAATTAAGCGCAAGGAGACGTTTGCATCGCAGCGCAGTGATCCCTGCTCCATTTTCACATCACTGACACCAAGTGAGCGCAAGATGTCACGCAGTTCTGCAACGTAAGCTTTTGCTACCTCAGGGGCGTATTTGCCTGTGCCAGGAACAATCTTGGTAACGATTTCTACTAATGGAATTCCTGCGCGGTTGTAATCAAGCAGTGAATACTCCGCGCCATGAATACGTCCTGTTGCACCACCCATATGCAAAGACTTTCCAGTGTCTTCTTCCATGTGCACACGCTCAACCTCAATACGGAAAACTTTTGGACCTTCATCAGTTTCAATTTCGACATCAACAAAACCATTCACACAGATTGGTTCGTCATACTGCGAAATCTGAAAGTTCTTTGGCATATCTGGATAGAAATAGTTCTTGCGAGCAAATCGACTAAAAGGTGCAATCGAACAGTTCAAAGCAAGACCAATTTTAATAGTTGATTCAATCGCCTTTTCATTAACAGCTGGAAGTGCACCTGGCAGCGCCAAACAAACCGGACATGTTTGAGTATTGGGTGCTGCGCCAAAAATAGTAGAACAGCCACAAAACATCTTTGATTTTGTATTGAGCTCAACGTGAACTTCAAGACCAAGGACTGGTTCGTACTTTGCAACTACGTCATCGTAAGAAAGGCTCATTTGCTACCTGCTAGCGCTGGAATAGTTGAAAGCAATGGCGCCCCCCACTTTGACAGCAAGGCAGCTTCAAGGGCTGCGCCTACTGAATACATGCGCTCATCTTTCATGACTGGTGACATAATTTGGAAACCAACTGGCAATCCGTCTTCTTCTGCAACACCAGAAGGCAACGACATTCCACCAATACCAGCCATGTTTACAGGAATCGTTGCAATGTCATTGAGATACATAGCAAGAGGATCATTAGCTTTTTCACCAATCTTAAATGCTGTGGTTGGACATGTCGGTGAAACTAAAACATCTGCCTTTTCAAATGCTTTGTTAAAGTCTTGAGTAATAAGCGTGCGAACTTTTTGTGCACTGCCGTAATAGGCATCGTAGTAACCGGAGGAAAGTGCGTAAGTGCCAAGAATGATACGGCGCTTGACTTCACGGCCAAAACCAACCTCACGAGTTAGATTCATAACTGATTCAGCAGATGCGCCATCGTTATCACCCACACGAAGTCCATAACGCATGGCATCAAAGCGGGCTAGGTTAGATGAGCATTCAGATGGTGCAATTAAGTAATAGGCAGCAAGGGCGTATTCAAAGTTTGGTGCAGATACCTCAACAATTTCAGCTCCGGCTGCTGCAAGTAGCTCAAGAGATTCTTCAAAGCGAGTGCGCACGCCCTTTTGGTAGCCATCACCATTAAGTTCCTTAACAACGCCAATCTTCATTCCTTTAACATTTCCTGCCTTAGCTGCAGCAACAACTGCAGGAACTGGAGCGTTAATGGATGTTGAATCTTTTGGATCATGACCTGCAATGGCCTCATGCAAGAGGGCAGCATCTAGAACCGTACGAGCACATGGTCCTGCTTGATCAAGGGATGACGAGAAAGCAACAAGGCCATATCTAGAGACGCCGCCATACGTTGGCTTGACTCCCACTGTTCCGGTTACAGCTGCGGGTTGGCGAATAGATCCACCAGTATCTGTTCCGATAGCAAGAGGTGCTTCAAATGCAGCCAACGCTGCAGCTGATCCACCACCTGAACCGCCAGGGATGCGAGTTAAATCCCAAGGATTATGCGTTGGACCATAAGCTGAGTTTTCGGTGGATGAACCCATTGCAAATTCATCCATATTTGTCTTACCTAAAATAACAATGTCATTTTTCTTTAAATTGGCAACAACAGTGGAGTCATAGGGTGGGCGCCAGCCTTTAAGAATCTTAGAGCCACATGTAGTTGGAATGCCCTTTTGAGTCATCACATCTTTGAGAGCAAGTGGAACGCCAGCTAAAGGTGAGAGCCTCTCGCCGTTTTTGCGCTTTGCATCAACTGCTGCTGCCTGATCTAGCGCGCCTTCGGTGTCAACATGCAAGAAAGCATGCACATCTCTATCAACTGCAGAAATCTGATCAAGGTGGGCATGTGTTATTTCAACTGAAGTAATCTCACCACTAGCTAATTTACTAGCCATTTCTGATGCAGAGTTGCGAATCATTCTTCACCCAGAATTTGAGGAACGCGAAAACGCTGATCTTCTTGAGCAGGTGCGCCAGATAGCGCATCGGCTGGTAAGAGGGAAGGAATAACGACATCAGGGCGAAAAACATTACGAAGTGGAAGCGGATGTGAAGTTGGAGCCACATCTGCTCCTGCCACTTCTTGAACACGAGTAACTGCATCCAAGATGACAGTAAATTCATTAGATAGTGAAACTAACTCTTGATCGCTCATTTCAATGCGAGCAAGGCCAGCAAGCTTTGCTACATCATCGCGGGAAAGGCTAGTCATGGGTGTGAGTCTAATTAACTTCGCACTTAACTGCGAATTTGCCCATCGCCAGTAACGATCCAGGTGGTAGTTGTCATGGCCTCTAGACCCATGGGCCCACGGGCATGGAGTTTTTGATTTGAGATTCCAATTTCTGCACCAAATCCCATTTGCTCACCGTCGGTGAATCGCGTAGAAGTATTAACCATTACAGCTGCGCAATCACTTAGTGCAATAAATCTCTGAGCATTTGCTTTATTTTCAGTAAGAATCGCTTCAGTGTGCTTAGTTCCGTACTTTGCTATGTGAGCGCTGGCATCGTCAACGGAATCAACGATAGCTACGTTCATCTCAAGAGTTCCATACTCCGTGCAGAAATTTTCTTCATTAGCCAATGTCATTGGAATTGATCCAGCCAATGCAAGTGTCCTCGCATCTCCATGAAGAACTACACCTGCCTCATGCAGAGCCTTTAGGGCAATAGGAGCAAAATCTTTTGCAATAGATTCATGTATTAATAGAGTCTCTGCAGCATTACACACACTTGGGCGCTGGGTCTTTGAGTTAATGATAATTGGTACAGCCTTGGAAAGATCTGCAAACTCATCAACATATACATGACAAACACCTGCGCCTGTTTCAATTGTTGGCACGGTTGATTCATCTACCACCATGCGAATTAGTGATGCACTCCCCCGAGGAATTACTAGATCTACCTTGCCACGTGCATTTAATAGAGCCTTAACTGTGTCACGATCATCTGATGGAACAAGTTGGATTACATCTGGAGAAATCCTCGTTGCCTTGAGTGCATCACGCATCACCGTGACAAGAATTTGATTACTTGCTGCAGCGCTAGATGAACCACGTAGAAGTGCAGAATTTCCTGACATTAATAAAATCACCGCAGCATCAACAGTCACATTTGGTCGAGCTTCATACACCATGCCAATAACTCCAAATGGAACAGTAATTTGCTGCAAATCGATTCCGTTTGGCAACGTTGAATGGCGCAGTGTGATGCCAAGAGGATCCGGCAACTTACTTACAAGACGCGCTCCATTGGCGATAGCTACTACTCTTTCAGGAGTGAGCAGTAAACGATCAAGTAACGAGGAATTGATCTGGGCTGCACGTGCGCGCACCATGTCTTCTTCATTGGCTGCGATAATTTGCTCACTGTGAGCAAGGATTGCAT